>Ga0210057_1000220_pt1 | contig 100187 bp, 107 predicted proteins | sample CryGeyCG2114_010_2_FD_183968 | JGI IMG/M metagenome (GOLD analysis project Ga0210057, IMG submission 183968) | Groundwater microbial communities from aquifer - Crystal Geyser CG10_big_fil_rev_8/21/14_0.10 (SPAdes) (version 2) | ecosystem: Environmental > Aquatic > Deep subsurface > Groundwater...
CTCTTATTGAACATAACAAACAATTGGAGAGGTGGGAGTATACCTACAATTACATTAGACCTCACCAGGCCCTTGATTATTTAACACCCAATGAGTACTATCAAAATTACTTAAAGAATCATGGAGGGAATGTGTCACTAAGGTAGTGAACGAGTACAGTGACTTTTTTTTATTTTTCTTTTTTGCTATACTAAAACTATGGCATTTGATGAATTGGTGGTTTCTTTTTTTGTTGATGAGGTTGTTGGTGGATTTTTTATTAATGTCCCTCCAGGTCATGTCTCTTGCATTTATGATCGGGGCCGGGGTGTTCTTTCTAAAGTTTGGGGACCCGGCCTCCATTTAAAAATCCCCTTTTGGCAGGTGGCCAAGCTTTTTAACGCCCAAATCCTGGAATTTACAATTTCTGAAAACTTTGATTTTACTAATAAAGAGGCGTTAGGAGACAAAGAAATAAATGTTAACACCCAAAATAACAAACTCATTCAAATTGAAGGCTCAATTCTTTTTAAAATAAATAAATCAATGGCTCCGGAAATCTGGGAAAATATAGGAGAAAACTTTGTTTCTAAAGTTATCAGACCGGTTTCCCGGAGTCGGATAAGATCTGTTGTTTCAGAAATCACCTCAGAACAATTAGGTGCCTATCGAACTCAGGTAGAAAAAAAGGTTAAAGATGAACTTAATGCTATCTTTAATGATAAAGGCTTAGTTTGTGAAGGTTTTCTTCTATCTGAAGTAAAACTCCTAGGTGATCCTAAAACCTCCAAAGATGACAAAATTATTCTGAAAAAATAAGAATAAATAATATTTTCTATATTAATAATCTTCTTGTTTTATTTTATGTTTTTTAATTCCAAGTAAATCCAAATAAGGACTCTCCTAAAATAAGGGAGTCCTTATTAATATAAAAAACAAATTTCTTATCTAGTAACGCTAATTGCTCCTCGTGTCTCAACTCTGGGAGCGGCAACTGTTAATCTTCCAGCTCCTGTTAAACAAACATCATAACAAGTGTCAGCTGCATCACAATCAGTGTGGGGATCAACCGGAACTTCAGCAATATATGAGGCAACCAAATCAGTGTTTAAATCAAGTCCAGCAGTTCCAATGTCAGTCATGGTTGGACAAGTGGCAAAAGTGCCAATATCCGTCACGGTTCCATTATGATCTACCTGATATTGATTCAAAGCGTTCAAAATAGCGTTAACATCGCTTTGCCTTTTGGCATCTCTAGCTTGTTGGTATTGTCTTCCTGGGTTAACAGCCACCAAAACAATACCCATCAAGATTACCATAATAGCAATAACGACTAAAAGTTCAATTAATGTAAAACCTTTTCGGGCAGATTTCAAATTATCTCACCCCCTCTCCCGATATCTTATGTATTTTTTAAATTCTAACTATATAAAAGCATATGCTGAAATAACAAGCCTTGTCAAGGGTAATTTATTTATTAAATTTTTTACTAATAGAAAGAAAACGATCAACTTCTAAGTCAATCGTCTGCTGAATTAAAACCTCTGGATCCATTTCCCGGCTTTTCCGATGTTCATCCATTATAAAACGAAGACTAATTGCTCCTAAAAAAAGCAATAACAAAACATCTATTATAAGAATACAAAAGTATAATTTCTTTTCGTCCATCTATATTTTCCTCATTATTTTAACAATCTTTTTTAATCTATTTTTACCTTTTAATTTTCCTAATCAAATTAAAAATTAGGATCAATATAGGCTTTCAGATTTAAAGTAATCATGTTTTTCCCTTCAATTCCTTCAGGGCTTTGAATAGTAACCTTTTCTATAACAATTACTTGAGACATTTCCTCAAGTTTTTTTACAAAATCAATCATCTGATAATAAGTAGCTTCAAAAATTAAGCTGAAACGAATCACTTTATAACTATCCTCACTGGTGACTGATTTAGTTCCAAAACTTATATCGGCCACTAATCCTGATTGACTGGCTTCATTTTCAATCTCATTAATAAAACCAACCACTCCTTCTTTACCAGGCAAAATCTGGCTAATAATCCCTACATCCTCTTTAATTAAATCATAATCTTCTTCCAGTCTTAAAAGGCTTTCATCTCTTTTTTCAAAAGAAATTAATCGCTGATTAGTTTCTCTTAATAAACTATTGGTCATAATTATTCTTTTAGCTAAAAAAACAATTAACCCGATTTGAACTAAAATAATTAAAATTAAAATTAACCAGTCAAATTTTTTAAGATTTTTTTTCATTTCCGTAAATTTTTATTATTTATATCCTTGTTATTAATCTTATTATCAATAATTGCCTCTTTATTTACTAATAGTTACTCTAATTCCTTAACTCTAAAGTTAGAGTAAATTTAGGCTGATCACTTTGTTCAAAGCTGGAAAGAGGAATATTAACCTCTCCCATTTTTGATAAAGACTTTTCTAAAAACAATAAGTCTTCTCTAGAGTTAGCCTGACCTTCAATCTTAAAGCTGTTATTACTGCTAACAAAGTTAAAACTACTAATCACAATTCCAGGTGGAATTTCTTTGATAAAACTTCTCAACTTGGGCGAGATTTTAGTTCTTTTTCCCTGAACTCCCTCAATAATTGCCACCTTTTGATTAAATAGGGCGGCTTCTTTTTCTAAAAGCATCTGCCGGGGCCGGAAAACAATCTTCTCCCAGCCAGAAAGAGCGGCCTTAGTCTTTTCCAAGTTAAAATAACTTGACCAGGAAAAAAAAGCATAGAGAGCCACAAATCCCCAAAGGAACAAAATAGTGGCTTTTAAAAGGCCTTTAAATCTCTTTTTAAATCCATAAGCTTTCCGCTTCTCTCTTAAATCTTTGGGAATTAAAGTGATTTTTTTACCCCTTTCCGAAGACAACATCGGTGAAAAAGAAAGACCAAACAAGGGAGTTAACCTAACCGTCTGGTCTAAAGACATATTAGGCGGGACAATAACCGGTAAAGGTAATTTTTCCAACTGAAGACCAAAATGCTCTTTAACCAAACTTTTAAGCATTAACTCATTTCTTATTAGTCCCCCAAAAAACACTTTTTTAATTAATTTTTTATTACCAAAGCTTGCCTGCCAATATTTAGCTGACTTGGATAATTGATCAAATATTTCTTGTTCACTCACTCCACTCTCATGATAGTTAAGAGTGGTATTTAATAAAACTACTCCTCTTTGGGCAAAACAAAAACTAACCTTATGGGTATTAAAATAAATAATTAAGCATGGATCTAAAGTACCAAAAGTAGCTAGTCGAGCTAAAGAAAAAGACTCTGGCTCAAAAGCCTGGGGAAAAATATTAGCAATCTTAAAAACACCTAAATAGGAATCAAGAATGCTTCTTTTAACAGCGACGACACTTAGTTCTAAATTATTAGAACCATCTTTTAAAACTTGCCAGTCTAAATAAAGCTCCTCGGCCTTGTAAGGCAGAAAATCCTTAATCTTAAAAAAAACAGTTGCTTCTAGTTCATCGCTTTTAATTTCTGGTAAAGTTAAAAATTTAGAGAAAACAAACTCATCCGGAATATTAAGACAAATAAAATTGCTTTTAATACTTTTGGGCTGACCACTGGCCATTAGTTTTCTAATCATTCCCCCTAAAAGCTCTTTTTGAACTATCTCTCCTTTTTGTAAAGCATCTAAGGGAAGCTTAGAGTAGGCTAAAGAAGAAACTTTAAATCTATTCTTATCAAGGTTACCTCCCATTAGCTGAAGATATCCAACGTCTAAAGAGATAAAAAAAGGAAATTCAGCTGATTTTAGTTGTTTAACCTTACTCATTTATCTTCTTCCAAATATATTTATTAGATTTAAATAAAGTTTAATATATTTCTTTTCTGGCACTTACACTAACACTTTCATCTTCATTAATATTAAAATCCACCTGCCAATGTCTTATCTTTTTATCCATTTTTCCAAAAAAATCAATAAAACCACCGGCCTCATCCAGGTTAAATTCCATTTTACAGGTAAAGCTTTCAATTTGTAAACAATCCTCAGTCCAATTAGGATAAGGATTATTAAGATTCTCATGATTCCGAATAAAACTCAAAATCTGATCATCTATCAAGGCTTCAACTGCCTGATTAATTTTTTGAGACTGAAACTGATTTAAACCTATTTTAGCATTGATAATGGAAACCAAAGTCACCGCAGAAATAACAATCAAAGTAATAGCGGTAATGGCTAAAACAGAAATTAAAGCCACTCCTTTGTCTTTTTTATTAATCTCCTTTAGGTATTTTTCTTTTAAAAACATATATTTTATTCTAACTCAAAAAAAGCACTGGTTTGATATTGTTTAACCTTCTTATTCTGGCCAAAAGGCTTTAATTCCGACTCTAAACTAAAAACTATTTGAATACTATTTCCTATCCTTCTAAAACCTTGGTTAGTATCTAAAAATACCCTTACTTTTTCATCCGTCAAACCAGTGCCATTTCTTTTTAAAATCTCGTCTTCAATAGTATAGGTAATTGTTTCCTCATCAATTTCTACCTGCAACTCATTAGAAAAATTATCATCAAAAGGCTTAATTATCTCATCTGCCTCCTTAATATCTCGGGTCATTTTATTAATCATTAAAACACTATTTTGGAGTAAATCACTGCTGACTTGATTATTTACTTTAAAAGTCGCTACCTGGTATAAAAAATTAGTGATTATCCCTAAAATAATGGTTAATAAAGCAACATAAATCAGAAGTTCAATTAAAGTAATCCCTTTCTTTAACTTAGCTCTATTTTTGTTTACCTTTTTTATTTTCATAATGAAATAATCTATTTTTAATTACTAAAGGGAATAATTAATACCTACCTTATCGACTACTGGTGTTGTATCACCATCACCAGTTAAAATCATTTTATATTTAAAATATCTTCCCAACATACTATTTAAAGGAATTTCTCCAGGTGATTCAAAATAAGACCCCGGAGTGCCATCAGGTCCAACAAAATTCCAAGTCAAATTATCATCATTAACGGCAATCTGGGCTAAAACATCGGTTCCCAAGGGCTCATCTGACTCCCAAAAAAGCCGGTTTAAAAGTACCTGAGAGCCAAAATCAAAAGCCGAGGAGATATATTCACCATAAACAAAATATATCCCGGAAATTCCCTTAGAATCAGATAAATCAAAAACTTCAATCGCTTTTAATTGACTATCATTACCGGCCGCATAACCATAATCACCAAAGGCGGCAATATCAGATAAATTTCTCTGAGTCGGAAAATAGCCGTAAAGTTGAGGATTAATTGGATTGGCTAAAGAAAATATTGCTCCTCTTTTTCCACTCATAGCTAAATACAAAATATTAGATTCTGCCCAAATCCCTTTTGGTTTATATAAAGGATTAATTTCACCCACTTTACTCGGCCAAGCAGGATTAACGGCAATATTATAGATTTCAATGGCAGAACTTTCTTCATCAGTCGCCACATATAAATAGTTGCCGGAAGCAGTTAAATCCCTGACAATTTCTTCTGTCCAGAAAAAACCCATAAATTGAGGATCGTCAGGACCATCCCGAAGATCATAAACAAAAACCACATTATCATTCTTGGCGGAAACAAAAAGATAATCTTGGGTCGCCCAAATCCCACCAGCTTGATAAAAAAGACCAATATAACTTTCATTAGGCGGATTAAGAGGATCAATCCCAATATTGTAAGTCGTAACTGATGGCAAAAGCCAAAGATCATCGCCCACATAAAGATAATCACCTTGAACACTTAAATTGTTGGTCCGGTATAAAGTATCAAATGAACCCTGAGATGAAGGGGTAGCGGGTGAATCACTGATATCAAAAACTTCCACATTCCCCCAGGTCCGATCTAAACCCAAATAAATATGGGTGTCATTAGCGGCAATGCCTGAAGCTTTAGCAATACAATCAACTGTTCCAATTGAAGCTGGTTCAGTCCAACCACCACCACCAGTCTGAGCAATCTGAATAAAACCAGGATTAATGGAAAAATCAGTTCCATCTTCAATTCCGTCACTAAAATCCTCAAGTTCATCTTCAATTTCCGATTGATTATTAAAACGCCTACTTAAATAAAATTCTTCTTCTAAGCTTAAAGGCCGAGGTGTTTCCCAAAAAATCTGTAAATTCACTTTTTTCATTCCCGGATCAAGAATCCCTCCCTGGCTGGCAATGGTTCCATCTTCCTCCCGAAACACATCACTAATGATAATCTTTCTCTTATAGATTCCCAATGATTCTTCATTTTCCAAAAGCTCCCAATCACCCTCAGAAATTTGAGGATGAAAAGTGCCATTTAAACTAATATTTTGCCAGGATAAAAAAGCCAAACTTTTAATGGCGGCTTCTGCCTCATGAAGATAAAGATAAGCACTTTGTTTTTGGTCTGAATTTAAATTAGCCTGCTGACTGCCAATTAAGGCATTACTCACGGCCGCTAAAATAGCCGAACCAATGGCTAAAGCCAAAAGCATCTCTATAATAATTGTTCCCTTATTACCTTTTATTTTCTTAAAAAAACTAATCATGTTATAAATATTTAATAACTTACCTTTCCTTCCTCATTAATAAAAAAAGTCCGGCTAGAACCATCTCTTGGATTTTCCAAACTAACACTTCCACTTGAAGCTGGTCGACCGGAAGCAACGGAAAAAATAAGGCAATCATTAGCCTGATAACAAGTATCGGGTAAATTAAAATTAGTAAAAACAAGTGGAAAAGGTAAATTAGTTACTAAATCAAAACTCTCTATCCGGGCGGCAAAATTACTGCCGGTGGCAAATTCTTGGTATGAGTCAGCTTCAAAAACAACTCCAAAGCGTAAAGGCGTATCTGCTTCTTCCAAGCCTGAAACAGCTTTATTCTGTGCCTGACGAACAACCGAAGATGTCTGCCAAAGATTATCATTCAAAAGTCTTGATTTTTGAATCCTAATATAAGCCGCTGATGATAAATAAATTAAAAGGGAAAAAATCGCTACCACCACCATTATTTCCGTAACAGTAAAGCCTTTTTTCTTAATATATTTAATATTTTTTTTCATCACTACTGACTTAAAGATCCCATCATTTGATAAATTGGACCAATAATAGAAAGAATCATTCCTCCCACCCCTAAACCAACTAAAAGCATTAAAACCGGTTCTACAATCGCGGAAAAGCTTTCCAACTTTCCCTCTACCTCCCCTTCATAAAAAACAGCCAAATCCTCTAAAATATCAGACAATTTCCCGCTTTTCTCTCCTACAGAAACCATTTTAACTAAAAGACCACCATATTCTTTCTGATATTTTTGAAAGGCTTCCGTTAAAGAAACTCCTTCTTTAACCTGGTTAGAAATATCCTTAATTGTCTCTTTTTTATGAGGCTTTCCAAAAACCTGACCTGAAGTATTTAAAGACTCAGCAATTGGCACCCCAGAAGACAAAAGTGAACTTAAAGACCGGATAAACCGGGCCATATTTATCTGCTCAATTACCTTTTTAACCACCGGAATGATAAAAACAATTTTCCCGAAAAACTTTGATCCCCAGTTAGTAAACCTATTAACAATTATTAAAACAGCCACCAAAACGCCAATAATTAAAATGACTAGGGTAAAATTGGTGCTAATAAAAGTCCCCAAGGTTAAAAGAATTTGAGTTGGAAGAGGAATCTTTAGATTCATCTGCTTAAAAACATCCCCTATTTTTGGTAAAACAAAAACAATAATAAAACCAGAAATTGCCACTAAAGCCATTGTCACCACCGCTGGATAAGCCATGGCGCTAGTAACTTTTTTCTTCAATTGATAATCTCTCTTAAGATCACTGGCAATTCTTCCTAAAGATTCAATAACTTTTCCTGAAGCCTCACCAGCCTTTAACATCGCTAAGTGAGCTGGAGAAAAAAACTTCTCCTTTTCTAAAATTGAAGAAACCGGCTTTCCTTTTTCCAAATCAGCCCGAAGTAAATCAATAATTTTTTTAAACTTAGGACTAGCCGTCTCATTCTTTAAAATATCAACTGATTCAATTATAGGTACACCTGCCTTTAACATCACCGCCAGGTGATGAGCAAAAGTAATCTTTTCCATCGGGCTGATTTTTTGATAAAAAATGCCCTTTATTACCCCACTCATATCTAAATCCATAATTCCTGCTTTACCTTTTGTCTCTTGAAAAGAAATCAGTTCTAAACCATTAACTTCTAACTGACGATAGATTTGAGCTGAGTTTTGAGAAGAAATATCACCTCTTTTTACTTGGCCATTTTTATCAATTGCAATATATGAATAATCAGTCATTAGTCTTCTGCCACTCTTAAGACTTCTTCTATTGAAGTTATACCTGAAGCAATTTTGTTCAAACCATCCTCAATCATATTAATCATTAAACCACCCTTGATTGCCTCTTGGTGGATTTTTTCTGAAGAAGCCCTGACAAGCGTCATTTCTCTAATTTTTTCATTTACCACCATCACTTCAAAAATCCCCACTCTGCCTTTATAACCGCTGTTACTACACTCTTCACAACCCCTGCCTTTATAAAACTTCTGCTTTAAAACCTGATCGCCGAATTTCTGGCGGATAAAATTCAACCTTTGATCATCCGGCCGGTATTCCTCAATACAAGCCGAACAAATTTGCCTGACTAATCGCTGAGCAATAACAATATTAATAGTTGAAGCCAATAAAAACGGCTCCACTCCCATATCAATAAAACGGGGAATAGTACCAGAAGCATCATTAGTATGTAAGGTTGATAAAACCAAATGACCAGTTAAAGCGGCATGAACTGAAACCTGGGCCGTCTCTTTATCCCTAATTTCTCCCACCATCATAATATCTGGATCATGGCGAAGAAGGGACCGCAAACCTGAAGCAAAAGTTAAGCCGGTCTTGGGATTGATCTGAATTTGAGTCACCCGGTTAATATCATACTCAACTGGATTCTCAATGGTGCAAATCTTAACACTGATTTCATTTAACATATTTAAAATACTATAAAGGGTTGTTGTTTTTCCACATCCAGTTGGACCGGTAACTAAAATCATCCCGTGAGATTTTTTAATTGATTCCTGGATCCAAGTTAAATTTTTCCCGCTTAAACCCAGCTCTTCCAAACTTAAAGGCCGAGCCGATTCAAATAAAAGTCTCATGACCGCATTTTCACCGTAAAAAGCAGGTAAAATTGAAGTCCTTAAAGAAATGGCTTCTTCACCAATAGAAAACTTAAACCGGCCATCCTGAGGAATCCGATGTTCATCAATTTTCAAATTAGAAAGAATCTTAATCCGGGCAATTATCGCCGCATGAACTGACTTGGGTAAATTAATCACATCCCGTAAAACCCCATCAATTCTCAAACGAACAATGACTTCATTAGCCATAATTTCAATATGAACATCAGAGGCTTTTTCAGCAATAGCATACTCTAAAATCGTGTTTAAAATCTCAATGACCGGCAGTTCAGACGCCACTTCAGCCAGTTCTTTTTTATTATCAACCTTATCAGTCTTAGAAACATTTTCCTGAATAACTTTTTCAAATTCTTTTTTAATATTTCTTTTGTATTGAGACAAAGATCGTTTAAAATCAGGGGAAGTAATAAAACAAGGCTGAATCTTTAAACCGGTTCTTCTTCTAATAACCTCATGAGCCTCTAAATTTTTAGGGCTTTCCATGGCGACTGATAAAACCCCGTTTTCCAGTTTAAAAGGAATCACCCGGTAGCTTTTAGCCAGGTGTTCTGGAATTAAATCTAAAATTTCTAAAGGAATAACTTTATTGCCAATTTTAATATAGGGGACTTGGTAATATTCAGCTATTAACTGGCCTAAAACACTTTCACTAATTAAACCCCGGAAAATCAAAATATCAGAAACCGGCTTTTTTAAATCAGCCGCCGCCGAAGCGGCCTCATCATATTCTTTTTCAGAAACAAAGCCGGACTTTAAAACAACTTGGCGCAAAATATCATTGGGCAGGATTTCCATTTTATTTTAAATAGCTCTCAATTTTTGCCACCACTTGCTGGGGAGTATAATCAGCCTTAGTTAAAAAAACGGCTGCTCCCAGTTTTTTAGCTTTACTAATTTCCTCTTCCCTACCCAGATTAGAGTAGAGAATAACAGGAATCTTAGCCGTCGAGGAATCTTTCTTTAATTCTGCCAAAACTTCCAATCCCGAAACCTTAGGCATCATAATATCCAATAAAATTACCTCAGGTTTCTCCTTTTTGGCTAAAGCCAAACCAATCTCACCATCAAAAGCGGTTAATACCTGATGACCATCAGCTTTAAGCCGGGTGGAATAAACTTTAACAATTAAAGAATCATCCTCAACAATTAGGATTTTTCCCATACCTTAATATTAGCCTAAAAGAGAAGCATTGACAAGATAAAAATAAAAATTTAAGCTTAGAAACAAAATTTTTATTTATTATTTTTCATCTATCTGGGGAAAGGAACCAAAATCTGGATCTTTTATTTTAACTGGCCAATCAACGTAAAACCTACCTTTATCAAAACCAGTATGAACATGATTCCAATAGACTTTAGCTAGTTCTTTATCCCCTTCTTTTCCTAAAGATAGCAAAGCCTGACTAGTAACATCTTTTCTAACCTGAAGAGCAACCGCCCTGGCTAATGGTTCTATTCTTTTGTTATCAACAGTCTCAATTATTGGCATATTAACCTTTACTAATCTTGATTTGATAACCGGAACATCTTTTCCATTTTTAACTACAAAAAATATTTCACCCCTAGACAAACCCTCAAGAACTGAAAGAGCTATTTCTCCAACTTTTAAACCTGAAGATTTTTCTTTTCTTAAGTCTTCACTTTTTTCTATCAACCAACCTAAAACTGCTTTGCCAGCCCGCTTTCTTTCATATCCTTCTTTCCCTTTTCTTATAAAAACTTCAGCTAAATCTTCTTCCATAAATAGTATTTTTTAAAAATAAAATAAAAAAATCAAGTATTTTCTAAAACTAATTTCAATAAGTCAGGAAATTTTTTAATTTTCTTATTCTCCTAAAGGCAAAACAAAATAAAAAGTGCTACCCTGACCATGTTCAGACCTAAGCCAAATATCTCCTCCCATCCCTTTGAGCAAATTTTGACAAATATACAAACCTAAACCAGTTCCACCTTTTTTCTTAGAGGTTTTTCCTCCCTGCCCTCTTTCAAACTTTTTAAACAATTTTGGCTGGTCTTCAGGTAAAACTCCCCGACCCGTATCTTCAACCGCCACTACTACTGCTTTCCCCTGATTAAAAACACTTAAACTTATCCCTCCATTATCAGTAAACTTAATTGCATTACCAACCAGATTAATAATAATCTCCCTCACTTTTTCCTGATCAGCTTTAACCATCACTTTTTCCGAAGCAAAATAGTCAACCTGAAGTTTTTTTTCTTCCGCTTGTTTTTTTAACCCCTCAATTGTTTCTTCAATAGTTAAGTTTAAATCAAAATCCAGAAGTTCATATTTTAGTCTCCCCGCCTCAATCCGAGAAATATTTAAAAGATTATTAACCAGTCTTAAAAGCCGCATGCTTTCATTATGAGAACCTTCAATAAACTCTTTAAGTTTAGGACTGACCTTACCAGCATAACCTTCTAGGATTGTTGATAGGGAACCAGAAATGCCAGTCAAAGGAGTCCTTAACTCATGAGATGTAAAAGAAACCAGTTCATCTTTAAAAGCAGAGACCTCTTTTAACCGTTTATTGGTTTTTTTTAAACGTTGATACAATGAAGCGTTTTCAACGGCAATCCCCACCGCATTAGTAAAACCAGCTAATATTTCCTTTTCATATTTACCCACTTCATCTGCTCCCTTAGATAAACTGAAAATCATTGCTCCCAAAGCTTCTCCCTTAGCAATAATGGGGTAAATCATACTGGTTTTTATTTCACATGCCTTCTGGATTTGTCTCCATATTTCCCTATTAGCCTGAGGATATAAAACATCTGATAAATCATGAGTAAAGTATATTTTTTTGCTTCTAACCGCCCTAACCAATAAATTATTATTAGCTGATAAAGGAATTTCTATTTTTTTAAAAGGAATCGGAGTTTCTCTAAGGGCAGTCGCGGCTGACTTTGTTTTAGAAATTGATATCCTCTCAACAATATCTTTTTTCTTATTAACTAAAGTTAAAACAATTATCTGATAACCTAATTTCAAATAATCTAGTTCTGTTAAAATTGTATTAACAACTTCATGAGTTAATTCTTTAAAATTTAAAGTGTCTAAGATAATTCTGTCAACTCGCCACAAACCCGAAAGAGCCTTAAATTCATCTTTACTATATTTTAATGATTTAAATCTTTTAAGTTTTTTTAATCTTCTTATCATCATTTCAATCAGCCAATTTCAGCCGTTACTAGAACCATGGTAGCGGAAAGACTTACTCTTGTCAAAAAAATATAATATAATACTATCTAATAAAGATGTTGTTTAAATTAAAAAGGGGGTGAAAAAATGACTTTATTAAAAGCATTATTTGGAGGAATGTTTTTATTTAATGCTCTACCTCACCTAATTAAGGGGATAACCGGCGATAAACATATGACTCCCTTTAAAAGAATTTCATCCCCAATTTTAAATATTTTATGGTCATTTACTAATATTGTTCTGGTAGTCTTAATATTGGGTTTTGATACTAATGGAGCCTTGAATTTCCCTAAGGGAATGAATTTTTGGATATTTTTGTTAGGTGGCTTTTCTTTATCTCTAACCGCCGCTAAACTTTTTGACGGACCCAATGCCCGTCTGCCTTGGCATAAAGATTAATTATTAAATTAACTCTGTCCACTTAAATTTTAAAATTGAGCGAAAGAATTTTATTTTTATTAGATAGTGGACATTCCCTGATTGCAAAAGATTATCATGAAGAACTTTATGCTCAGCTTCTTCCTCTTGATCATCTCCGCCCAGACATAAATACAGATGAACTTTTTCCAGCTAAAAGATGTCTTTTTTTTGAAGAACTTGGTGATTACTTACTTACCGGTGACCGCCATCACCTTCTTGCTGAGGGAGATGTCAAAGCTTACTTACCGACTGTTTTAGTTGGCGGAGAAAACTTTGGTTGTGGATCAGCCAGAGAACATCCTCAGATTGGAATGAAAAATATTGGAATTGAATTAATAATTGCGCCTTCATTTGATACTACTTTTAGAAACAATTGCACGGCCATGGGAATTTTAACTTCAACTGATACTAGCTTAGCAGGAGAACTCCTAAATGGTGATCCTCTAGACCGCACCCGAATTATGACTGAATTTCAAGGAATAGAAGGAGATATTTTATCAACCGGAGGATTATTAAACTATACCCGTGAACGCCTTAAAGGAATTATTCCTCCCCTTGAAATAACCACTGGTCCCCGGCCAATGACAATGGCGGAGAAAATAATTGCTAATCACCTTTCTAAAATTCGGGGAGAAGATACTTGGGTTAAACCTGGGGACCAAGCTATTATTCCGGTAGATTCAAGAATGAGTTATGAAGTTTTCACTCCTTTAATTGCCAGTCTTTTAAAAGAAAACCTAGCTGAATTTCCAGTTTCAGATCCTGCTTCAATATTCCTCTTTGCTGACCACTTTGTGGAAAATATTGGCAACCCCAATCATCCAGTCAATAATCTTTTATTAAACCAAAGTCAATTTAGCCAAGAAAAAGCGATTGTTTGCCACACCGATGGCATTGGTCATAACTTAATGATTGAAAGATTTTTACTTCCGGGACAACTGGCAATTGGAACTGATTCTCACAGCTCAATGTGGGGTGCTCTGGGAACTTTAGGAATTCCGGTCGGCGCCACTTCTATGGCAGCTGCTTTTATTAGTAAGGATCATTTAATCACTGTTCCTTCATTAGTCAGAATTGATCTAAAGGGAAATCTACCCTCAGGGTGTTCTGCCAGAGATATTAGCCTCTATCTTAGCCAAGTTATTCCTCTTACCAAAATAAGGGGAAAAATAATTGAATTTAGACTTGACGGCCAGGATTGGAACCTGGACGAACTGGCAGTTTTAACCTGTACCGCCAAAGAAATGGGCGCTTTAACCGCTATTATTGAACCCAACGAGACTATAATTGAATTCCTAAAAAAAAACAGAAAATTAGCTGAAAATATTGAGGATTTAATTGTTAAAAGCGACCCTGAAGCTAAGTATGACCATATTTTTTCTATACAAACTAGAGAAGTAGAACCCATGATTGCCCTTCCAGGAAATCCTAATAATACTATTCCTATCAGTGAATTAGAAGAAAAGCCAATAATAGACAAGGCTTATATTGGTGGCTGTGTTGGAGGCAAACTAAGTGACTTAATCTCTGCAGCTAAAATTTTAAAAGGTAAAAAAATAAATCCAGAGACAACCTTGTTTGTCCAACCAGCCACTCGAGATATTTTAGAAAAAGCTACCCAATTAGGAATAGTTAAAATTCTTTCTCAGGCTGGAGCAATTATTTTAAACCCTAATTGCGGCGCCTGTATTGGTCAAGGCCAAGGAAGAATTGAAAAAGGTGAAATAGGAATTTACAACACCACTAGAAATTATCCTGGCCGGGTTGGGGAAGGTGAAGTTTATCTTTCTAGTGCTGAAACCGTTGCTAGTAGTGCAATTCAAGGAAGAATCTGTAGTTTTGAAGAAATATAAAAGAATAATTAAAAATAAATATAAAATATTTTAAAAATTACTTTTTAAAATTAATCAAACTAAAAATTTCTTTTTTACTTAAATTCCTTCTCAAACCCTTGGCTGTATTAAGAACCTTTTTAATAGTTCTTTCAGATGGCTCTTTAAAACCCTTACTAATTGCCCAAAGTTTAACTGTTGAAGCCCCGCTATAAGGTCCAATTCCAATTTGATAATCTCTCCCCACAGAATTAGGATCAATGGCTGAGTATACTTTCCTGGCCATTTCTCTTAACTGAGGGACTAAATCAGAATGGCCCTTTTTTTCTGCTTCTAAAGCCAATTGTTCTGCTTTTAAAATCGCCGCCGTATGAATACCTAAACTAGTACAAAAAGCTCTTTCTCCCAAGCAACCATATTGAGGTAAATCATTATTAGTAATTTCCGCATAAACTTTTAAAAGAGTCGACAAATAACTCATATCCCAACGGGGAATTGAATCTGACTCCCTTAATATCTGAGAAGCATTAACTAAAAACTTTTCTAAAGAAGAATTGCCCGCTCTTTCACCAATTCCCAAAGCAACCAAATGAATTCTATCTGCTCCAGCCGCGACCGCGGCCATGGCATTGGCCGTGGAATAACCAATATCACGGTGGCCATGCCAATCAATTAAAATATCATCAGCTCCAAAATCTCTTAAAACTTTTTTGACAAACTTTATAATTCTATATACACCGATTGGCCGAGCAATCCCAATAGTGTCAGCCACACAAAAATATTTAGCTCCATTTTTAATCTGGGTCTTAATAATAGCTTTAAGAAAACCTGGAGGGGTTTGAGTAGTATGTTCAGTCGCGCCAATAACATTTAATTTATAAGTATTAACTGCTTTTTTAACGGCCCAAGAAAGCCGGCTAAAAACAAAGTCTTTTGTCCATCCCTCAACCAACATTCGAGATGGGGCTGAACCCATAAAAACAAGTACCTGAAGTTTAGGGTTAATGGCTGCGCATTCAGCCGCCCACTTCAATGATTCAGAGGTAGCCATGGATAAAACAATCGGAGAAATTTGGGGAAAGTCCACTTTCATTTTCCAAAGCAGTTTTTTGGTTGTCTTACTAACTACTCCATCACCAGAATATATGCCAATCGTCATGACTCTAATTTTCATTAAATAAGCTGATTTAACATAGCGAAGCATTTTTTTGACACTCGGATAATCCAACACTCCATGAAGACCATCACGCAAACCCTCATCAACAATGATTACTTTTTTAAGCTGACTTGCTTTTGGTTCAGGAGGAATTCTTTTATGAAGTAATGAACTTTTATAAAAATCGCAGTTCCAATTAAAATCTAAAGGAATTTTTCCCTCAATAATTTTCTTTAATTCAAGCGAGGGACGCATCTTCACCTCCAATTACTTTTTCTAAATTAGAAAAACCTATTACCGGATGGAAAAATATTCCATCATTATTAACCTCAATAACTGTTCTTACTAACCGTTGATGGGACGGCCCTAGTCTTAATCTTAAAGCATCTATTCTAAATGGCAATCTAGTAACATCATAGATTGAACTTGAATAACCTCCTTCAGCTAAACTTTCTTCATTTGCTTCCGCTAAAATCAGTGATAATCGATCACCAAAAGTACTCTTAACTCCCCTCCAGGTTGTCAAAGTCGGCTTAGAAGCTAAGTTGGCTGAAGTGGCTAAAAAAACAGCTCCTCTTGTTTCCGCTTCAAATCTTTCCACTAACCCTTTCAAAGGATCATTACCTACCTCCATAAAAACGTGGCCTTTTTTGTTTAAATTATAAGCTTTAGCAAATGGTAAAAGAACTTCTGCTTCTTTAGTAATAGGAAGAATTAAATGAGCTGTTTTTAATAATTTATTAACTAAATTAACTGCATCTTGGGCTTTAAATCCCACCTTATTTAAAACTAAACTATTCCAATCAACTAACTTATAAATTCTTTCCCATGAAGTCAAAGCAATTGGAGGTTTTTTTGTAAAATCCCTTTGCCTCCCTTCCCAAGATTTCAATTGAGTAATACTCTCTCCTTTAAAAGGATTAAGATAAGCTTCAGCTTTTCCTCCAAAACCATATATTCTTCCCTGACTTCCTCTGACTCCAAAAGCAATTGGATAACCTTGAGAGGCTAATTCAACTGCTTTCAAAACATCAACTTCATTCCAAATACTTAATATTTCCGGAGCAGAAGAATTGATTTCTGACAATCGCGTTGCTAAAGATAAAGCTTGTTCCTGTCTTTGTAGTTCTATTTCCACCATATAAATTGAATTAAATTTAATTGACTAAATTCTAACAAAGTATTATAAACTTTTAATATAGGCTTTACAAAACTATCTTAATCCTTCAAAATATAATCGATGGCTTTCAAATTTTCAAATCGATCAAAAAACTTAAAAGTCAGTCCCATTAGAGAAATCCTAAAATTAGGCAGTTCTCCTGATATTATTTCTTTGGCCGGCGGGCTGCCTAATCCCGAATGTTTTCCTAAATCAATCATTAAAAAAATCAGCCAGGAAGTCCTCACTAACAAAACTGAAGTCGCTCTCCAATACGGTATTACTGAAGGGATTATTGATCTAAGAAAAGAACTCGTAAAACTTCAAAACAAATTAGATAAAACTAAATATAATATTGATAATGCTTTAATTACATTTGGAGCTCAGGAAATAATGGATTTAGTGGCTAAAGTATTTATTGATCCCGGAGATACTATCCTAGTAAACAACCCCACCTATTTAGGCGCTCTTCAAGCTTTTAATCTTTATCAGCCTAAGTACGCTACTGGTCAAAGCGATGAAAACGGAATTATTCCTGAAAGTATTGAAAAAATCCTCAAAAAAAGAAAAGTAAAACTAATTTATCTTATTCCCAATTTTCAAAACCCAATGGGAATAAGCATTTCCCTGCCTCGAAGAAAAAGAATTGCTAAGCTTTGCCAACAATACAAAGTCTGTCTTTTAGAAGATGATCCTTATCGTCTCATTAGATTTAAAGGTAAGGATTTACCTTCAATTGCCAGTTTTGACAAAAAAGGCTTTGTCTTATATGCCAGCAGTTTTTCCAAAATCCTGGCGCCTGGTTTCCGCCTTGGCTGGCTGATGGCCCACCCTGATATTATTAAAAAAATAGTTTTAGCCAAACAAGGAAGCAATCTTCACACCTGCTCATTTACTCAACTGATTGCTTATTATTATTTAAAAAATGGTCATTTGAAAAACCATTTGCCAAAAATAAGAAAAGCCTACTTTAAAAAAGCAACCCTTATGAGAAAACTACTGGTAAAATATTTAGGAGAACTATTTACCTTTACTCAACCTGAAGGAGGAATGTTTATTTGGGGAGAAAGCAAGCAAAAGATCAATTTAACCAAACTCTATCCTAAAATGACAGGTAAATATAAAGTCGCTTATGTTCCAGGGGAAAGTTTTTTTGCTCCGGGACAAATACAAAAGTCTAATACTTTCCGCTTAAATTTTAGTTATCTTAATAAAAACCAGATTAAAGAAGGGATAAAAAGACTAAGCCAATGCTTTTATAATGAATACCCTAACTATTTTAAAGCCACTTTTAAAACTTGATCTAAAGTGTTGGCAAAATGGAATTTAAAGTCTTTTTTAATCTTTTGGGGGACTTTAATTAAATTCTTTTTATTATCTTCAGGTAATATAATTTCTTTTAAACCTGCCCTATGAGCGGCAATTACTTTTTCCTTAAGCCCACCGATTTCCAAAACCCTACCCCTTAAAGTAATTTCACCGGTCATCCCCACTTCTCTTCTTACTTTTCTACCAGTTAAAGCAGAGGTTAAAGCAGTGGCAATGGCAATTCCCGCTGAAGGTCCATCTTTGGGAACCGCCCCTTCCGGAACGTGAACATGGATATCCAGTCCTTGAGTGGCTTCTTTTTTAATCCCTAATTTATGCCAATGACTTCTAATATAAGATAGGGCGGCCCGGCAGGATTCCTTCATTACATCACCTAACTGACCAGTTAAAATAAGCTTGCCTTTCCCAGGCATTAAAGCGACTTCAATAAATAAAATATCCCCCCCTGATTCAGTCCAGGCCAAACCAGTACTAATTCCCTGACCATCTTTTTTCTCAATTAAAGTGGCTTTAAACTTTGTTGGTCCAAGTAAAACCGCTAAATCTTTTAAACTAATTTTAACTTTACCTCTTTTCCGCTGGGCAATTTTAGTAGCCACTTTTCTCATAACTTTGGAAATTTCTCTTTCTAAATTTCTTACCCCTGCTTCTCTAGTATAACGCTCAATAATTTTCTTTAAAACTGAAGTAGGCACTTCAACCTGATTTTTTCCCAAAGCATTAGCTCTTAAAGTTTTGTCAATTAAAAACTTTCTGGCAATCTTGTATTTTTCATCATAGGTATAGCCAGAAAACCTAATAATTTCCAGCCTATCCTTTAAGGCCGGGGGAATGGTTTCCAAAATATTAGCTGTGGTAATAAACATGGTTTCCGATAAATTAAAAGGCACTTCTAAATAATGGTCGGAAAATTCAGAATTTTGTTCGGGATCTAAAGCTTCCAGTAAAGCTGAAGAAGGATCACCTCTAAAATCTGTGCCCACCTTATCAATTTCATCTAACATAAAAACGGGATTTTTTGTGCCTGAGTTTTTTATCCCTTGGATAATCCGACCAGGCATGGAACCAACATAAGTCCTCCGGTGACCTCTAATTTCTGCCTCATCTCTAATCCCGCCTAAACTAATCCTCACAAACTTCCGGCCTAAAGCCCGAGCGATTGACTTACCCATAGAGGTTTTCCCTACTCCCGGCGGCCCAACAAAACAAAGAATAGTCGGTGATTTAACTTCCTTTTTTCCTTTTTTGTTTTTCTTTTTTCTTCTATTCTTCAACTCTTTTAATTTCATTACCGCCAAATATTCTAACACCCTTTCCTTAACTTCTTTTAACCCATAATGATCCTCTTCTAAAACTTTTTTAGCATTTTTAATGGAAACATTATTGGGGGTTTTTTTACTCCAGGGCATCTCCACTAACCAATCAAGATAAGTTCTAATATAGCCGGCCTCAGGATTATAAGCATGCATTTTGCCAAGCCGACTAGCTTCTTTTAAGGCCTTTTTTTCTACTTCAGGAGGCATTTTGACTTCTTTAATTTTTATTTTTAAATCACTTATTTCTTTGTCTTCTTCTTCTTCTCCTAATTCCTTTTGAATGGTTTTCATTCTCTCTCTTAAAACTGTCTCTCTCATTGACTTATCAAATTTCTTTTGGGTTTTTAAGTTAATTGAACTTTCAATCTCTAAAATCTTTAATTCAGAAGACAAATAGTCATTAACTTTTTCTAGCCTTTTTCTTACCTCAATAATCTCCAAAATCTCCTGTCTTTGCTGGTTTTTGATGTCCAGTAAAGTGGCCGCCTGATCAACTAATTCTATTGGCGTCACTCCAGACATAATGTGCATAAAAACCAGAAAATCAATTGGTTTGCCTAAATTAACCGCTTTTTTTAACTGGGCTCTTAAGTGTCTAGTTAAAGCCTGAACTTCATTGGACTCATCAATAATTTCGGGAATTTCCGTCATTGCCGCCAGCAAAAATGGCTCTTTGGCCCGCAAGGCTTCAATCTTAACCCGACTAAGACCCTTAACTAAAGCATTTATCTCTCCATTAGTCTTTAAAGTTCTCTGAATCCGGCAAAGCGTTCCCACCTGATACATATCAGCCAAACTAGGATCAGTAATCACCGGACTTTTTTGGGAAACAAAACAAATTAAACGATTTGAACGAAAAGAAGCATTAATAGCGGAAACTGACTTGGTTCGGCCAAAAGTTAAAACTGCCTCAGTATGGGGAAAAACCACCCCTTGTCTTAGAGGAACTAAAGGAATAATTTTAAAATCTTTAGTAGAATTTCTTAATATAATCGGCATAATATTCTAAAGTAAAACTAATATCTTAGCAGTCTAACACACAAAGTGCCAGGTGTCAACGATAATTATTCTTGGGGAGCATTCCCATAAACCAAAACTCTGGTGCCTGGATTCTCTTGATTTGGGTAAATAATCCACTCATCTTCAGGCAAAACCGGGTCAGTCCAATTAAAAAGAGTTTGAGCGTCTGGAGTATACATATTAATACAACCATGACTCATTGGATGGCCAAAATTATTATGCCAGTAAGTCCCATGAATTCCAAAACCATGATGAAAATATTGGGTAAAAGGAACATTAGGAAGATAATAATAAGTGTTGTTAGCCTGAGAGCCGCCATGCATTAAGGTATATTTAAGCTTAGACCAAATCCGAAAATCTCCAGTTGGAGTCCGGCCCCACTTCCCAGAAGAAATAAGAAAATTGTAAACCAAACTCCCACCTTGAAAGGCATAAAGCCGTTGCTTTGAAAGGTCAACCTCAATTCTTTTTTCTGCCTTAGGATCAGTAGCTGATAAAACCCGGGCCAACCTGACAAACTCAGTTTCCAAAAAAGGCTCCTCTGGAGCAGAAATTTCTTTACTATTAAAATAAGCCACTGGCTCACCTTCAACAAATAAACCATTAGAAAGCCTAGGTTTTAAAACCCGAACCTGAGGAGAAAAAAGAAATAAAATCACTAAAAGGATGGCTCCCCCTAAACTCAATAAAGGCAAAAATAAAGTTAAAGCTTTTAAAGGATTCAACTTAAAACTCATAAATCCATCCTACCATAAGTTTTAAAACCCAAACAAGAAGAAAATAATATCATTAATAAATATTTAAAATAGTGTTTTCATTTAATAGTTTTTTTCTATTCCTACTTTATCTTTCAATTATTAAAGTGACTGGCCCATCATTTATAAGCTCAACTTCCATCATTGCCTGAAAAATCCCAGCTTTAACCTTAACTCCTAAAGCTTCTAACTTTTCTATAAACTTTAAATAATATTCTTTGGCTTTTTCAGGTCGAGCGGCTTTAATAAAACTAGGCCGATTTCCCTTTTGACAATCACCAAATAAAGTAAATTGAGAAACCACTAAAACTTCTGCCTTAAAGTCTTTTAACGATAAATTCATCTTTCCCTGCTTATCACTCATAATCCTTAAAGCGGCTATTTTTTTTACTAACCAATCCAAATCTTTTAAAGAATCGTTTTTTGATATTCCCAAAAAAACTAAAAAACCTGGCCCAATTTGACTAATAAGTTTTCCAGCCACCTTAACTTTAGCTTTTAAAACTCGCTGAACAACAACCTTCATTTAAAACAAGTAACTAAAGATTCTAAGAAAACCTTAGGGTCTGAAGATTTAACAAAAGCAGAAGATAAAACCACTCCTTTAAGACCAAATTTTAAACTTGCCAAAACATCTTTTTTATTACTCACTCCAGCACCAATTAAAGGGATGGCTTCAATCTCTTGAGAAAAATTCTTTAGCATTTCCAAAAGCTTAGGAAACTCAACCATGGCCTTGCCACTTGAAACCAAACTTGGTTCTTCTAAAGCCAAATAATCAGGCTTAAACTGATCAATTTTTTGAGCTTCTTCTAAGTCTTTTGTGAAAACCAAAGTTTTCAATCCATTTTCTTTAGCTGCCTTAATTCCTTTTTCTAATAAAGACAAATTTTTATAAGGATGCTCTGAATGATTAAGAAAAACTCCTGAAGCTCCGGCTCTTTTTAAAGACTGAGCCATAATAAAACCTGTATTTCTGCCTGGTTCAAAAGGATCTAAGTGCTGTCCAAAAACAGGTAAAGAAACAGACCGACTTACTCTAAAAATATCCACCGCCTGAAGACCAATAATAATAGGAACCCCGGTCTGATCAGCCACTTCCTTACAAATTTGGGCTAGCTTTAAAGCTTTATCTCCAGTTGACTCAGAATAAGTTTTAAAATTTAAAACTATCATTAAAAAATATAAAATTATCTTTTATTCTTCCAATTCTGTCTCTATGTCTTCTATTCCTTGATCTATTTCCAGGTCAGACATGCCTTCTAATTCTGCTTCCATTTCCTCTAAAGTCATATCTTGGGGATTTTTATTTAACTCTTCTTCTTCATCTTCCCTTCCCATAAGGGATTCCTCAACCTCTTCTTTTTTAGTAGAAGCGGCTTTTTTAAAATCACTAATTTTTTGGGTACAACCGGATAAAAGAAAAGAAAAACAAACTAAAGAAATTAAAAATATGATTTTTTTAATTGGCACTTTCTCCTCCTTTTAAATTAGCTAAAAATCTGACAGCTTGAGCTAAAGATTGCCGGCTTGTCTGAATATTCTCTTTTACTTCTTTTAAGTCTTCTTTTAAAGATGGTAATAAGCTTTTGGGGTCTTCAGATTCAAAAACCTGATCAATCTTAAGATCAACCTGACTTAAAAGTTCAGTCGCTGTTTCTAAATTAAGCTTAGTCCCACTAATCATCATCATTACTTCATTAGTTTCATAACCATTATTAGAGAATTCCATTCTTTTTTCTTCTATTCCGGCTGTTAAGGTTTGAAGCCGATTGATTCTTCTTTCCAGCCTATTTCTGATCCGGCCATAAATATTTTGAATTCTTTGTCTACCCATTTCAGTCACTTTTTGTTTAACCTGCTCTTTTTTCTCAACCATGTCCTCTTTTTTAAGCTCAATCTTGTCCTTAATATTTTCTCTTATTCCTCCAGGCGTTGCTTCTTTAGCTAAAACTGGAAAAGAAGAAAAAACAAACAGGCAAAAAAGAGAAACAAAAAAAATTATATTTCTTTTTTTCATTAAGCCTCCATTTTAAAAGATTAAACTTCTATTTTTAAAAGTATGATTTATTCTAGCGAGTCTTTTTTATCTTTTCAACTAGAGAAGAATTTAATAGTGGACTACTACTCTAGTCCCGACTGAAACCCGATCAAAAACAAATTGGGCTTCGGGAGTCTTCATATTAACGCAACCATGACTCATCTGCTGACCAAAATTGTTATGCCAGTAAGTCCCGTGAATTCCATAACCTTTGTAAAAATACATGGTGTAGGGAACCCCAGGTAAATAATAGCCGGGCCCTGACATAGTTGTACTAACTAACTTTGTCCAAATACTGTAAGTTCCGGTTGGAGTTGGCGTCCAGGGCATCCCCGTAGAAACAACAAAACAATTAGTTCCACCCCCATGAAATAAACATAAAGTCTGAGTCGATAAATTAATATCAACCCAAATATTAGAATCAGCTGATAAAACTCTTTCATCTTTCTTCTGACTTAAAAACCGAGGAATTTCCACATTAAGCTTCTTAGACCGGAAAACTGCTTTTTTTAAATCTTTTCTTTCATAAGCATTATTTTCCTCCACCTGATTTCTAATCCTTTTCACATAAGCATCAGATTTTAGACGCTGATAATCAAAATAGGGATAAATATAAGTATCTTTAAAAGCAAAAAACGAAATTAAGAAGAAGAAGAAAAAGGCTAATAATTTTTTCATATTCTAATCATAACCAAATTCTTCAACCTTTGTCAAAGAATTTAAAAATTTAATTTATTAGAAATTATTCCGTAAATCTTAGAGAACTAAGAATCTTCTCAAAATCTCCCAAATACTTTTCGTGAGTCTCTTTATGGGCTAAGGCTGAATAAGTCAAGCGATAAAACTTATCTTTAAAAGATAATAATATTCCTGTCCCCGGACCAGATGACGGGGCGACTCCCTCAAGATATTTTATTCCTTCAGCTCCCCCATAACTTACCTGACTAATATTTTCCTCTTCTCCCGCCCTAGAAGAAGCGGTAAAATTATTTAGATGCTTTTGCTTAGCAGTTAGCCCCTCATCATTTTCTTCAACCGCCATCGTAATTTGATAACTAGGCACCATTTCCTCATAAACAAAAACCATTTCTTGGGAAGTATCTTCCATTTTTAAAGATAAAATTAAAGAATCAGCCTCATCTCTAACAACTTCTAAAGACCAACTAGGAGGATAAGAAAAAGAAAATCCCTGGGCTTGACTAACATACTCCATCCAATCAGAAGGCACTAAAGGCTCAGTTTTTTTGTCTATCTCATTTTTAAAAATACTCTTCTTAGGCAAACAACCAGTTAAAAAAACAGCCAAGCTAATAAAAACAACCAAGAAAAATATTTTTCTTTTTTTCACTATTCCTTCTTTAAATCCAGCCTATCAACTTTAAAACAAGCTGTCAAATCAGGTTATAAACCTAATTTAACTAAAACTTAAATTACTAGCTCGAGTTAATAATTCATCCCTTCTCCAGTCATCATTTCATCCATGCCTAAAAAATTAACTTCAGCTGGCGGCTCAAATTTATCATCTCCAAAAACTGCTGGCCGGCAGCTAAAATCAATGTCTTCAGGCGGCCTCATTTGATCCACCCCCACCTGATCCATACTTTCATCTTCCTCAACTGGCTCCTCAACCTCTACCTCTTCAGGAGAAAAACACATTTTAAACCCTTGAGGATTATCCCCTTGCCAACTCCACATACAATTATCAACAAAAATAACTGAGTTGGTTTTACCATTTGCATAAACTTCGCCAAATGATTTCTTTCCCTTAATCCAAGAAGTCCCATAATAACTATCATCTTTTTTCCATTCACATTTTAAAGGAATTCCCAAGCCCATAATTTTTGCCATATTGCCGGTATAAACTTCTTCCTCACCTCCTTGCTTCTCCCCATTTTCATTTACCTCGCCCTTTTTAGTCGGAAAACAACCAGTTAAAAAAACAGCTAAAAAAATCATTAAACTAATAAAAATTACTTTTTTAATCTTACTCACCTCCCCTCACCTAAACTAAATTCTTAATAAAAATAGTTAAAACCATATTTTATCCAAAATCAACTAGGGATAATCCTAGAAATAAAATCTAATCATAAAAAAGCAACATTATTAATTAAAAAAACTAATAATGTTTTATATCAAAGCCGGAAAAAGCCCGGTTATAAAATCTGTATATTTTCTTGTCACTTTCAATTAATCTTAAGTATTTTTCTTTATCTATGTCTTCTTTTTTTAAAAAAATAACTTTTTTTTCAGGAAAAAACAAGTAATTAAAATCCGAATATTTTAAATCCGGGCTAATCGAATCAGGTAAATTTAAATCTAAAACTGGATAAGACTTAGAAAAAATATAACCTAGGTTATTGATATATTTTTTAGTATAAAGGGCTCTTTTTTCCCACCGGTTAACTTCGTGAATAAAATAAAAAGATTGATTAACTAAAAACCATAAGGAAATCAAAAAAAGCAGATTTAACCTTCTTTTTTTAAAATGCTTGTTTTTTAAAAAATAAATATTTAAACCAAAAAACAAACCAATAATAAATAAAACCCGGGGAAAATAATTATATTGAGGGCTTAAAGCATAACCAAGATTAGAGTTTCTCACCCAGCCAATTATAAAAAAATGGAACAAAACAAACAAAAAAATCAAAGAGGAGTAAAAACGATTACTTTTATTTAAAAAACTAGGTTTTTTTCTGGACCTAATAAAAAATAAAATTAAAAACCCTAGAATTAAAAAAATTAAAAAATAATTTAAAATATGAGAATTAAAAAAATAAACCCAGGGAAAAACCTGTCCTAAAAATGCTCCCGACCAAAAACCAGCCGCCACAATCCTTAAACAAGCAATCAAATTATTTAAATCAAACATTTTAATATTTGGGCTTAAATAACTTTTATCAGCAAAAGTGAAAAAAAGCCCAGCAAAAAAAAGGAATAAAATCAAAACAAAAAAGGCTAATTTATTTTGCTTAGAGAAAAATAAAATTGTTGTCAGAAAAACAACCACTAAAACAGCAAAACCGACCGTGTAAGTCAATAAAGCCAGAATTCCTCCTAAAATAGATAACCAATAAAAGATTAGTTTTTTCTTTTGATAAAACAAAATTAGAAATAATAACGAAACCAAAGAGAAAAAAGCCTCTAAAACCCAAGTTTGATTAGCTAAAGTAATAAAAACTTTGTAAGAAGAACCAATAAAGGCGGCCATAAATCCAAACAAAGCCACCATTTTATCCTTAGTAATTCCTTTTAAAATAAAAAAAACTAGCCAAATATTAAGTAAATGGTAAAAGAAATTTACTCTTAAATACTTAAAAAAATCCAGTTTAAAAAAATCAAACTGAAGCCAAAATAAAAGCCTGGATAAAGGATAAAAATGTTCTGCGTGAGGTAAAAAAATCTTTTTAAAAGAAAAGTCTGAAGCCACCTGTAAAACACTGTAATCATCCCTAACAAAAAAAGCCCTATCTTTAACTGTCAAAACCAAAAACAAAAAAATAGAAAAAGAAAAAAGGAATAAAAAAATATAAAGCTTACTTTTAAAAAACATAATCCTATTTTACTTTATTAAATCAACTTAGTCTGACTAGCCCTAGACAAAATATTAATCTTCCTATTTAATAAAGATAGGAAAAAAATAATAAAAATAATAAAATAACAAATCTCATTCAAATGGACGCCCCTCCAACTCCAGATAAAATAAAAAAGAATACCAAAACCCTTTTAGAAAAAGCAACTGGCTTAGTTTCCCGGTTTTTAGGCAGTTGGTGGGCCGTCATTTTCCACACTATCTGGTTTACCATCTGGTTAATCCTTAATTTTGATATTAATGTTTTAACTTTTAGTGTTTCTTTAGAAGCCATTTTTATTGGTATTTTCCTCTTAATGTCCGCCAATAAATCAGAAATTCAAAGAGATAAGCGAGAAGCTAGACAAAGAGTCAATGATCGGAAAAGACTGGAAACAGATATTAAACTGGATGAAAAAGCAGATAGGCAATTAACTGAAATAAAAAGTCTCCAAAAAACCCTTTATCAAGATATTAAAAGCATTAAATATAAACTAAATAAACTGACAGAAGAGCAAATTTTAACTTCTAAAAAGAAATAATTTTGTTGATCTGCTCTTTAACCGAAAACCAATTCAATCCCTTTTCAATCAAAAAATTATCAAAAATTTCCAACTGTAAATATTTTGAAATGATATAATTCAAATATGGTTGAAGGAATTTGGGATAAACAAAATAAATATCCTGGAGCTGTCTTACAAGAATATAAACATTGGGTTTTGGAAGTAAGTTATAGGCAACATACTTTGGGTTGCTATATAATCTTTGCCAAAAGAGCGATTGAAAAAATCTCAGATTTAAAAGAAAAAGAAATAATTGAACTTAAAAATGTCATGAGTAAAATTGAAAAAACTTTATTAAAAATTCCCGCTTTTAAACCTGATCGATTTAATTATTGGCAAATGGGAAATATTCTCCATCACCTTCACTTCCACGGCATCCCTCGTTATTCAAACAAAAGAATTTTTGCCGGTAAAAAATGGGTTGATAAAACTTGGGGAACTGTTCCTGTTTGGTCAAAAAAATTTGCTCCATCCAACTTAGTCGAAAAAATCAAAAACTCCATCAAACCACACTTAAATTAAAAACTTATTCTCCTTGGGATCAAACTTTCCTAGTTTGGTAACTATTTTAATAAAAAAATTAATTATTTTTTTCTTCCCAATATTTTTCTCCTTCTTGCTCCATCTTTTCAAGCCTAGTATAGTAATCAGGAAATTCATTAAGATGGGCTAAAGCAATTTTTCCGGTTACTAAAGGATCATCGTTGCTAACATTAGTATGAGAATCAACTAAACCATGTTCTAATTCCACATCCATTCCCATTCTAAATTGCTCAATATCAAATTTATCCCATTTAATTCCTAATTTTTCACCAATTTCTTTAGCTTCATCAAGAGAAAATTTTTTATTTGAACTCAAATTAATCACCTCCTTTTTTAAAAAATTTATCTCCACTTATTATAAACTAAATTCTAACTATTGTTCTCTTTTAGGCTCAAAGTTTAACTGAATTTGGCTGGCAGAAACACTCCCATCAGAATTCGTCTTTCCAAAAACCATTATCTGTTCACCAATAGTTAAATCATCCATTGTCGCTTTGGTAGCTTTATTAATCTCAGTCTCTTTTGAAACTAAAATAATTTTACTGCTATCATCCACTAGTTTTACGGTAATGCCTTCTTTATCCTGGCTGATTATTTCTCCTCTAATCATTCCTCCTTGTCTACCACTTTGTTCTTCTAAGCCGGCTGGAATATTCCCTGCTTGTCTCATCTCTCTCATTGATTGGAAATCGTTTCTTAATGGTTGCTTAATTTGTTGATATTTCATTCCTCCAAAAAAAGCTCCAGCTCCAACAGCAAGAGAAATAATTATTACTAATAAAAGGTTATTTTTCATTATTTTTCACCTCCTTCTAATTTATATTCTATTCATATCTTAAAGCATCAATTGGCTGTAAATTGGCTGCTTTTTGGGCTGGATACCAGCCGAACAAGACGCCAATAGTAGCTGACACGCCAAAGGCTAGAAGAACTGATGGTAATGAAAACACAAAGGGTAAACTCATTGAACGGGAAAGAATGGAGGATATCCCCATTCCCAGAATTACCCCGATTATTCCTCCAATAAAAGTAATCATGATCGCTTCAATTAAAAACTGAGCGGTAATAATTTTCTTTTTAGCTCCTAAAGCTTTTCGTAAACCTATTTCCCGAGTTCTTTCCGTGACCGTCACTAACATAATATTCATAATCCCAATCCCACCCACAATAAGAGAGATAGCGGCAATTCCAGACAAAAGAGTCGTGAATGTCCCGGTAACTTGACTAACTGTTCCTAAAATATCCTCTTGAGACATAATAGAAAAATCAGCTTGGGTCGGATCTTTTATCTTGTGTCTTTCTAATAAAAAATAGCCAATCTCATCTCTCGCCTGACTCATAACATTTTCATTATCAGCCTCAACGTAAATAGAACTAACATAATTAACGCCAAAAAGAAGTTTTTGGGCGGTTGTTAAAGGCACAAAAATCCTATCGTCCTGATTCATCGCACCGCTGCCGCCCTTACTTTCCATTAAACCAACAACATTAAAAGAAATCCCATTAATTCGAATATTTTTGCCAACCGGGCTAACCCCCTCACCAAATAAATCACTGGCTGTTTGCGAACCTAAAACAGCCACTTTACTCATTCCAGTTAAATGAGAATCACTAATAAAAAAACCAGCTGTAAGAATAATATTTCTTATATTAGCGTACTCGGGAGTAACACCGGAAACTTGAGTATTGGTATTATTTCTCCCGGCTACCGCTTGAGTTCTGCCACTATATTCAGCTGACACATTTTTGACAGTCGTAATTTCAGAAGAATTTTCAATTGCTTTAGCATCATTATAAGTTAAAGTGGTTATTCCTCCAGAGGCCCCCCGAATTCCGCCGCTTCTCTGAGCTCCGGGTGTAATGGTTAATAAATTTGAACCCAAGGATTTAATTTGATTTTCTACGGAACGCTGTGAAGCCTGACCCAAAGAAATAAGGGCAATTACACTCCCAATCCCAATAATTACCCCAAGCATCGCCAACCCTGTCCTAACCTTATTTAAGGCAAGGGTAACAAAACTTTCTAATAATAACTCCTTATAATCCATTTTACTTAACTATTTTTGATAATTTTTGGCGCTTTTGATTTAATTCATCTTTTTCCAACCTACCGTCTCTAAGACAAATAATTCTTTTAGTACATTCAGCAATCTCATTTTCATGAGTAATGACTACAATCGTGTGGCCTTTTTTGTTCAAATCGTCAAGAATTTTCATCACTTCAATCGCTTGTTTAGTAGCAATATTACCAGTTGGCTCATCAGCTAAAATAATACTCGGCCTCATTCCCAACGCCCTGGCAATGGCGACTCTTTGCTGCTGGCCTCCAGACAATTCATTAGAAGCATGCTCCAACCTATCTTCTAAACCAACCATCTGAAGATATTTTTTAGCTTTTTTTATTCTTTCTTCTTTAGGAATATCCCCATACATCATTGGCACCATGACATTTTTCAAAGCCGTGGTCCGGGGCAATAAATTATAGCTTTGGAAAATAAAACCAATTTTCTTATTTCTAATTTCCGCCAGTTCATCTTCCTCAAGGTCAGCGATTTTTTCTCCATCTAAAATATATTCACCGCTGGTAGGAACATCCAAAGCTCCCAAAAGATTCATTAAGGTAGATTTGCCTGATCCGGATGGCCCCATAATAGCCACAAACTCGCCTTTTTTAATCTCAAAACTAACATTATCTAGAGCCACTACCTCTATTTCACCAGTCTTATATATCTTAGTAAGGTGGGAAACTTTAATCATTTTTTTCCTCTTCCATTTTAATGGGCTATTCTCATTATTCCGCCAACGCCGCCGCCAAATGGTGAAGTCCCATTTTGTTGCGACCCTGCTGAAGAAACACTCCCATTAACTACTAAATCTCCTTCACTTAAACCAGAAACTATCTCTGTTTGAGTATCAGAAGATAAACCAATTTCTACTAGAACAGATTCCTGTTTATTACCCATCAAAACACTTACATAGTTTTCATCTCCCTGACTTTGAATCACTCCTGAAGGAACCATTAAAACATCGTTTTTTCTTTCAATGGTAATACTAACCGTAACCGCCATATTAGGAAGAATCTGTTCAGCCGAAGAATCAAGCTCAATAATCGCCGGGTATTGGGTAACGCCACTATCTACTTGACCAATTCTATCAACCCCCATTACTTTACCAGTAAAGGTTTTGTTAGGAATACTATCAAGAATAACAGTCGCTTTTTGCCCTATTTCTACCCTAGAAACATCAATTTCCGATAAATTAACCGTTACAATTGGCATTCCCTCTGTTCTAATGGTGGCTACTTTTTGATTAGAGGTACTGCTGCCAGTATCAAGGCTACCAATACTCATTCCCTCAATATACATTAAACTAGTAATTACCCCGTCCATGGGCGCAGTTATTATAGGAGATGTTTGGACATAAGTTAACCAAGCACTACTCATAGCCATCTTGCTTTGAACAATCACTTCTCCCTGATTTTTGTATTTTGCCTCAGCTGATAACCATTCTTTTTCAGGAATATGGAATTCAGGTAAATTACGGCTGTCTGAATTAGTATCCTTATACTCATCGCTTTCAGCCAGTTCTTTAAAAGAATCCCACTTACCAAACATCTCCGCTTGAAGACTATATTGAGTGGCTTTAGCTGATTCTAAAGAATTCTTAGCTGACAAATAAGAAGACCAGGCTTGAGTATTTTTTTGTTCTCCCTGGAAATCAAGTTCTATTTTAAGGATTTTGTCCCCCTTATTAACATAGTCACCATTTTTAACATAAACTTCCTTAACAATCCCCGAAGCCTGAGTATTAGCACTCATAACATTAACGCTTAAAACCTGGCCAGAAACAGAAACAGAAGAAATAATCATTCCCCGTTCAACTTGAGTTGTCTTTAACTCAACCTTTTCATCTTTATTAGCTAAAGTTACCCACCAGCCAATAAGACTAGTTAAAATTATTAAAATAATAATAATGACTCTTTTCCTGTTAGAAAAGATTTTTTTTAATCTTTCTAAAAGTTTTTCTTTAATATTTTTATTAATCATAAAATATTAGTAAACTAACTTATTCTAATCTATTTAAAAATAAAAAAAGAAATAGGTTAGTATTTCTCATTAGAATATTATACCACCTAAAATGGTGTTTTAATTCCATCTACTAATTAATACAATTAAATAGATAAATTTCTTTCATTTAAATAAAACTGACAAAATAATTAAGAAACTTAGAGAATTTTAACTGTTATGGCTTGGTGGAAATTTTTCAGAATTGATTTCTTGACCGGGGACAAAATTCAAACCTATTTTGTTACGAAAAATATTTATCGGTTTTCCGATTAAATCAAACTTAAAAAATTTTATAAATCATCCCAACCGCTAGCTTCAAAAAAATCTACTGCATTTTCAAACTTGCGTGGACTAAAATAATTTCCAAGTCTCTCGCTTAAAACACTTTCAAGTTGAACTACATCGATTTGTCCTTTATCCCCAGTCGCCTCTAAAAAATATTCTAAGTAGGCTAAAAACGAAGCATCGGCAATATTCTTGCGGAAAAAATCATAAGATGGATAAACCAATTCCCATTTTTCATGGTACCATGCACGTAACTTATTTCCAACATTTTTCTGATACTCACTGAGTTTTTCTGGATTAATAAAGACTAACCGTTCAGCCATTTCGCGAAAGTTTATCATATACAATATTTCTAAACAACACGACGCTTATGGAGAAAGTTAATTTTATATTAAAATTAATTAGTTGATTTTCCCGCCAGCCAGCCAGTACTAAAAGCTTTTTGGAGATTATAGCCTCCGGTTGGTCCATCCAAAGCTATTATCTCCCCGGCAAAAAATAAATTAGGAACAATTTTTGATTCCATTGTTTTGGAATTAATTTCATTAATATCTATTCCTCCACTAGTAACAATGGCTGTTTTCAAAGGCATCACTCCGGTAATTTCAAACCTAAAATCCTTTAAAAAATTAATTAAATTGCTAATCTGAATTTCAGTTAAACAAGCATTTTTTAAATGTTTATCAACCTCAGTTATTTTCAAAACATACTCTATTAAAAGCCTTGGCAAAAGAACTCTAAGTAGATTCTGATATTCTTTTTTAGGCATTTTCTCAATTTCCCGATGAATTCTTTTCTTTAAAACACTTTTTTCTAAAGCTGGTTTTAAATCAATTTGGGCCAAAATCTTTTTCCCCTTATTTAACTTTTTATAAACTTCTTTAGAAAATTCTAAAACAATTGGACCAGAAATTCCCTGATGGGTAAACAGCATTTCTCCAAACTCTTTTAAAAACACTTTATCTTCACAAAAAAAAGATAAATTGATATTTTTTAAAGATAAACCGGCTAGAGAATTTATTTCCTTATCATTAACAATCAAAGGCACTAAAGCCGGCTCTGGTCTAATAATTTTGTGTCCCAGTGCTTGGGCAAACAGGTAACCATCACCAGTTGATCCGGTCTGAGGATATGACTTACCACCGGTGGCAATAATTAGTTTTTTAGCCAAAATTGTTTCCTCTTGATTAATTAATTTAAATAAATTATCCTTAACAATTACTTTTTTAACCTTAAATTCAAAATTAATTTTAACCTTTTTCTTTTTAAGTTCTTTTTCAAAACAATTTAAAATTGTTTTAGATTTATCGCTTTGAGGAAAAACCCGGCCCCCTCTTTCAACTTTTAACTTAACTCCTTTTTCTTCAAAAAACTGCCTTAAGTTTTGATTTGAAAACCTGGTTAAAGCCCCATATAAAAATTTACCTTTCTTCCCAAAGGCATCAATAATTTGGGGGATTTCTTTTGAAGTGGTTAAATTACACCTACCTTTACCAGTTAAAAGGAGTTTTTTTCCTAAAGATTGATTTTTTTCTAGAATAATAACCTTATTTTTACTAGTCTTCGCCTCAATTCCAGCCATCATTCCAGCTGGCCCGCCGCCAATAATAGCCACCTCAAAAACATTATTCATTTAATATTTCCACTGATTCTATTACCACCGGATTAACCGGGGTTGACCCTTCCCCGCCCGGTTTAGCCGGAGCAGTGGCAATTTTATCCACTACCTCAAGGCCTTCAACTACTTTTCCAAAAATAACATAATTTGGAGGCAGGGAATAATCCTGGTGCATTATAAAAAACTGGCTGCCATTAGTATTGGGGCCAGCATTGGCCATGGCTACCGTTCCTCTTTTATACTCCCCTTCAAAGGGTTCATCATCAAATTTATATCCTGGCCCGCCAGCACCTGTTCCTTGAGGGTCGCCTCCCTGAATCATAAAGCCTTTGATTGTCCGATGAAATATAGTCTTGTCATAAAAATCTTTTTTACTAAGATAAACAAAATTATTAACGGTTATGGGGGTTTTATCTGCAAATAGCTTAATCGTTATCTCGCCCAATGAAGTTTTTAGAACCGCTTGATAGGTTTTATTTTTATCGATCTCCATTGCCGGAACTTTATTCTCATTTTTAATCATTATATCTCCTTCTTTTTCTAATTTGTTTTTAACAGTTTCTTTTTCAATCGAAGAATTTTCTTCTTGATTGACAACTTTTTCTTTATCTTCTATTTCATTATTTTCTTCTATTTTATTAGTACAGCCAGTGATTAAAAAAACTAAACCAAAACTAATTAAAATTTTTAAAATTGTTTTTAAATATATTTTCATTTTTAAAATCCTTAAAAAAATTGAGAAATAACATTTTCTATTATAGAATAAGTTTGTGTCAAATAACATCAAGTGTCCCCATTGCGGCAAACTAGTTGAAATAACAACCGCTTTAAAACATCAGATAGAAGAAAAAGTTTTAACTGATATTAACTCAAAACACCAGCAGGAAATTGAATCAATTATCCAAAAGACAGAGGAAAAAGTTAAAAAACAGCTGGCTGAAAAAAGAACCTTAGAAATTACTGATCTTAAAAAAGAACTGGAGGAAAAAAACCAAAAAGTTGATGAACTTAGAAAACAAGAACTAAAACTTAGAGAAGAAAAAAGAAGAATTGAGGAAAAAGAAAAAGACCTGGAGCTGGAAACCCAAAGAAAAATTGACCAGGAAAAGAAAAATATTGAAGAAAAGATATTAAAACAGGAGCAGGAAAAATACCGGCACCAAGAACAGGAAAAAGAAAAAATTATTGAAGATTTGAAAAAATCTTTGGAAGAAGCCCAAAGAAAAGCCCAAATAGGCTCCCAGCAATTACAAGGAGAAGTTTTAGAACTAGATTTGGAAGAAACCCTTCGGTCTGCTTTTCTAAATGATCTAATTGAACCTATTGGCAAAGGGGTTAAAGGGGCTGATATTAGACAAGTAGTTAAAAGTCCAGCTAAAAAATATGTTTGCGGCACAATTTTATGGGAAACCAAAAGAACTAAAGCCTGGACAGACAAATGGATTACTAAACTTAAAAATGACCTTCGAGCCGAAAAAGCCAATATCCCAGTGATTGTGACTTCAATCATGCCTAAAGAAATGAAAACAAATATGGGATTAAAAAATGGTGTCTGGATAACAGATTTTAATTTAGTTATTCCTTTAGCCTTTCTTTTAAGAAAAAATCTTTTAGAAGTAACCAGAGAAAAAGTAACCGCTAAATACAAAGATAAAAAAGCCGATATTCTTTATCAATATATTACTGGCCATGAGTTTAAACAACAATTAGAAGCCATAGTAGAAGTATATCTTGAAATGCAGATTCAAATTACCAAGGAAAAAACCGCTTTTGAGAAAATCTGGAAAGCCAGACAAGGACAAATAGAAAGACTTTTTACCTCAACTGCTGGAGTAGCCGGTAGTATTGAAGGAAAAACAGGCCTAACTTCTTTTCAAATAAAAGGTCTTGATCTTTTAGATAGCGGCGATGAATAAAATAACATTGGGACTAAATTAGAATCCAATAACAACGACAGCCCCCACCCTACCTGATATAATTAAAACCGATGTTAATTACTGAAATAAATATCAAGTTTAAAGCTGGTGATGGGGGAAGTGGCAAAGTTTCCTTTTATAAAAGCAGAAGAGGCCCAGATGGCGGCAATGGCGGCAATGGCGGGAGTATTTTTATTACCCCAACTTCAGATATTTATGCTCTAGCTAATCTTTCTCAAAAAGTCAAAATAGAGGCTGAAAACGGCCAGTCGGGAATGGACAATAAAAAAAACGGCCGGTTTGCCAAGGATTTAGAAGTTAAACTCCCCTTAGGAACAATAATTACTGATAAAAATACTAAAGAAGTTTTTGAAGTCACTCCTAAAAATGATTGTTTTCTCTTGTGTCAGGGAGGAAAAGGTGGTTTAGGCAACTTTGAATATCGTTCTTCTATAAATGTAACCCCCATGAATGCTCAAAAAGGTTTTCCTGGCGAAAAAAGAGATTTATATATTAATCTTAAACTAATTGCCGATTTCGGTTTAGTTGGTTTTCCTAATGCTGGAAAAAGCAGTTTACTTAAAGAAATAACTAACGCTAACCCAAAAATTGGCTGCTACCCTTTTACTACCCTTGAGCCCAACTTAGGAGAATTAGGAGGTAAAATTATTGCTGACATTCCTGGCCTTATTAAAGGCGCTTCAAAAGGAAAGGGTTTGGGAATAAAGTTTTTAAAACATATTGAAAAAGTTTCCCTTTTGTTTCATTGTCTATCCTGTGAGATTGAAAACCCTGAAAAAAACTATCAACAAATTAGAAACGAGCTTAAAAAATATAATCCAGAATTATTAAAAATCCCGGAAATTATTCTTCTTACTAAAACAGATTTAAAAACAAAGCCGGAAATAAAAAATATTCTCAAAAACTTAAAAAAAATAAATAAAAAAATTCTACCAGTTTCCATTCATAATTGGGAAAGTCTTAAGAAACTGAAAACCCTTATTTTAAAATCTTCTCAATAAAACAAGGTTAAAAAGAATAATAATAAGCAAATTAAATGAAAAATCTTAAGCAGGAGTTATTTTTCAGGCTTTAAAAAAATCTTTCGTAAGCGCAAATGCTTAGGAGTCACTTCCAAAAACTCATCAGAGTCTAAAAAATTCAAACATTGTTCTAAAGACATTTTAACCGGGGCATTCAATTTGAGGGTAAAATCAGAGGCAGCCGCCCGCATATTGGTTAGTTTTTTACCCTTGCAAACATTCATCCAAATATCACTTTGTTTTTTAGCTTGACCAACAATCATACCGGGATAAACTTCTTCTCCCGGTTCTATGAAAATATCTCCTCTATGCTGAGCTTTTTCAAGACTGTATGATAAGGCCTGACCAGCTTCAACCGAAACTAAAACCCCATTTCTTTGCCTCATCATTCCTTCACCTTTTTCCTGGTATTCCAAAAAGCGGGAATGAATTAAAGCTGAGCCAGACGTTTTAGTAAGAATCTCACTTCTTAAACCAATTAAGTTTCCAGTCGAAATCTTGTATTCCATTCTCACTCCTATTTTCAAATTCTCCATATTAATCATTTCCGCCCGGCGCTTATCCAGTAAACTTAGAATAATTCCCGTAAAATGCTCTGGAACTTCAATTGTCAACCATTCCCAGGGTTCCTGCCAAAGATCGTTTATTTTTTTCAAAATAACTTTTGGCCGGGAAACAGAAAATTCATAACCTTCCCGGCGCATGGTTTCAATTAAAATGGCTAAATGAAGTTCACCTCTCCCAGAAATAGTCAACCTCTCATTATTGCTTTTATCACTTAAACGAAGGCCAACATTAGTTTCCAATTCTTTTATTATTCTTTCTTTTATCTGGCGGCTGGTAGTAAATTTCCCGTCTTTACCAACTAAGGGAGAATTTGAAGGTGAAATATCAATTTGGATTGTTGGTTCAGCAATTAATAAAGCCGGCAGTCTTTGAGGATTAGTAGGATCGCTTAAAGTATCTCCAATATTGGCTTTGGAAAAACCACATAAGGCAATAATATCTCCGGCTTGGGCTCTAAAAATTGGTTCTTTTTTTAAACCTTTAAACGTATATAAATATTCAATTTTCCCGGTAAAATTATGATTATCAGGTTTTAATACCTTTAAATTATCACCAACCTTGGCTTCACCCCGCAAAAGTTTACCAATTACATAACGACCTCGATGACTATCATAATCAAGAGTAGTTACCTGCATTAAAAACCCCAAACCCTTTTTTGTTTGGGGAGAAGGAATAGTTTTAATAATAGTTTCAAATAATAAACTAATGTCTTTTTCCCCGGGAATAGTCAAGGAATGATCCGAATTTAATTCAACCTTATTACCAACAATTCCCTGTTTACCAATGGCATATAAAACAGGAAAATCCAACTGCTCCGGAATGGTGGCCAACTCCAAAAATAAATCGTTGATTTCTTCTTTTACCTCCTTAGCCCGCTGGTCTTTACGATCAACTTTATTAATCACCACAATTGGCTTAAGATTTAGCTTAAGCGCCAAGGATAAAACAAAGCGAGTTTGAGATAAAACCCCTTCGGCGCTATCAACTAAAAGAAGGCAACCATCGGCCATATTTAAAACTCGCTCTACTTCTCCGGAAAAATCAGCATGGCCTGGGGTATCCAAAATGTTAATTTTATATCCCTGCCACTCAACGCTGGTATTTTTGGATAAAATAGTCACTCCTTTTTCCCTCTCCAAATCACTTGAATCCAAAATGGTAGTCCGCTTCATTTCAGCCTCATGGGCGGCAAAAATATGAGCCTGCTTTAGCATGAAATCAACTAAAGTAGTTTTTCCATGATCAACATGAGCAATAATAGCAATATTTCTAATTTTATCTGAATTCATAAATTTAATTAAACTTAAAAAAACTAAAATAAGGCAAAGAAAAGTTTCTTTACCTTTATTAAACTATAGGATAATGTATCTTACCTTATTTGTCGTTAAATTTCTACCGTTGTTTTAAATATCTCCGTTTATAAGAGCAGCTTTTTTTGCTTTTGGCCATTTTTTAAGCTGAGCTTCTCTTTGCATGGCTTTTTTCCGGCTTAAGTGTTTTTCTAAATAAACTAGAGTAAAACTAGCAAAATATCTTAAATATTTGGCGGACCGGGAAGATTTACTCCGGTGTTCTTTTAAGCGCTTTTCCAAATTATTTGTCTGGCCAATGTAAAAAGTATTTAAAGATGTTTTTAAAATATAAACATAATACATCTAAATCTCTCAATTAATTTCCTTATTTTAATCTTGTTTTATTACTGATTATCTATGTTTTTCTGCCTTACTTGGCATAAGCAATAATTATTGCCCCTAAAGTCATTAGTAAAGCTCCTAAAGCAACTTGAACACTTATCCTTTCCTTTAAAATAATACCGGCAAATATGATGGTTAAAACTAAACTTAATTTATCTATGGGGACCACTTTACTGGCCTCTCCAATTTTAAGGGCATAAAAATAAAAAAGCCAAGATGCGCCGGTAGCAATAGCGGAAAGGATTAAAAAAAGCCAACTGTTTTTTGAGATTTGGGGAATGGTGGAAAGAGTTCCCTGAAAAGCAGCAATTCCCCAGGTAAAAACCAGGATAAAAGTTGTCCTAATAGCCGTAGCTAAATTGCTGTTAACATCCTTTATCCCAATTTTAGCAAAGATGGATGTAAAAGCGGCAAATACTGCCGAAAGAATAGCGGCGATATACCAAGTCATAATTTTAATATCCTTTTTTTATAAAAAATATTTTTCCCTATGGACTGGTGGCCAGAGTATCAATTTTCCAAAAATCACCTTCTTTAACTAAAACCACCCAGCGAATATTAGGATTATCTTCCCAACCATAATAAGGAATAGGAGCGTTAGCAGTCTCAGAAGATACATAAGCTTCTAAAGTGGCTTTGTAAGTTTGGTAAGAGGCGGTCCAAGAATCAGGGTTAGCTGGTTCAATATCAATTACCTTTATAGATTTAATGGCATTAAAATGAACCCCCCAGGCTTGTTTAGAGCTATCATTATTAGTGTTTTGAGCACTCATCATCCCCACCGCCTCATCAATCCGACGCTCATTTATTAAATTAAAAAAGAGATTAACGACGTCCAATCCATTAGGAATGGGAATTTTTGGATCAAGTTTTTCCAAAATTGGACTGGCTGAAGCTTCCTGATCAGCAACATTCTCCGTCTCTGTCTGTTGGTTTGAAAAGTTGGAAACAGTACAAGAAGAGAGCAGAAAAACACCCAAACAACACAAAATTATTTTTTTCATAATTTCCCCTTTTTAAAAAAAGTTAATCAAGACAAATTATACTAGCAAAGCCATTTCTAATAAATCCCCGACAACCAATAACTTTGAGAGTCGGGCTGCAAGTACCATTGGTTTTAATTATTTTACCTTTCATACCAGATTTTAATTGCTCTTGGGTTAATTGGGCCAGGCAATAGCCCTGGCATTGATTTGAATCAGTACAGAATTTGCCTGAATCAGAAGCCGGCAAGTTGCATTCTTTAACCGGATGCGGACCAATCTTCCCCCAAGTTCCGCCTTGAAGTTCACAGGTTTCTTCATCTTTAGGAAAATCAAAAAATTTAAATACTTCCTGAGCACTTGGCGGCTTTTTTCTAAGTAACTTGGTATCTATTTGCCAAAGAATAAGAAGTAAAAAGAAAATTAATAACATTCCTAAAAAAGCTTTTTTAATTATTTTTAAAATAATTGAAAAAACATTTTTCATTGATTATCTTTCTCCCCTCATAGGTGATAATTTCTTTACTCTTTATAGACGGTTTCCCTTAAACATTCAAAATTGAAACTGCGACGAATCGTGGACAGAGCCTAGAACATATTTTATAAAAAATTACATCTTTATTTCAGCTTTTACTACTAATTCTTATCTTTTTCACTTTTATTTTTTATTAACTCCTTTAACTTCTTTAATAAAAAAGTCCACTCCATCACATTCAAGAATAATATAACCAGCATTTTCTATTGAACCTGGTGGTAATTCTTCATAGGTAGTAAAACCAAGATGGGTCAAAAATATTCTCATCATTCCTCCATGAGTAACAATAAGAACTTTCTTTTGGGGGTAAGCCATTGCTGTTTCCCTAAGAAAGGTAATAAAACGACCCATTGCTTCTTCATCGGTTTCAAAACCATCTTCTAATCTAAATTTAAAACGTTCTTCATGGGTTAACTTGCCTTTTTTTTCCAGTTGCTTTTTTAACTCCTCTCTCATTGTCATTACTGCTTTCCCCTGAAATCTTCCTAAAAGCCTCTCCCTTAAAAGTTTGCTGGTTTTAACCGCCATTTCTCTCTCTAAAACAATTATCTCAGCTGTCCTTTTGGCCCTAAGTAGATCAGAAGAAAATATTTCATCAAATTTAATCTTTTTAAAAAGTCTGGCCGCTTTTTTAGCTTGGTTAATACCTTGCTCTGTTAAAGGAGAATCTTTTTGTCCCTGGACTATTCCTTTTATATTCCATTCTGTTTCTCCATGACGGATAAGATAAAAAGTACAGTAATTTTTTTTATTATTTTTTTTCATTCGAGTTTATTAATTTATTTATCTTGCCATTTAAAATAATTGGCTTCATAGCTAAAAGCTCAGCCGTATATGACATTTTGGGTAAAGGATATAAACAATAAATCTTTTTCCCCAGAACATAGCCAAAACCCATCTCCATTAAAGTATTCCCTCCAATATATCCCTTAATCCCTTTTTTTTCAGGATTAACTACTAAAACAACCTCATGTTGTTTTATCAGTTCATAATATTTTTTAAGCAAATTGTATTTAATTTTTTCTTCTGCTTCTTTAACATCAACAATTACTTTCCGATTTTTAACTCTTTTTATAATTTTAGAATTTTTGCTACCATAAGGAATTTCTACTTGGTGGCCTTTGGCCTCCAATTTACTTTTAATCTCCAAAATTTTGTTAGTAGCAGTCAAAGAGCCACAGATAATAATCTTCATTGTTTTCCTTCTTACTGCTATTTTACTTAAACTTAATTGTTTTATAAAGAATAAATATTAAAAAAATATCTAATTTTACTTGCTCTTAAAAAAATCGTTAATAAAACAAAAACCTGACAATATAGGCAAATAATCCTCACTTTCTCTGTTATTTTGCTATTCTGGTTATCCTTCTGTTATAGTACGCTATTATGGCAAATTTTTCAGTCGGTTTTGTAGGCTTTCCCAATGTGGGAAAATCAACCCTTTTTAATGCCTTACTCCAAAATCATCTAGTCGATGACTCAAATTACCCCTTTTGTACCATTGAACCCAATGTGGGGATAGTCAAGGTGCCAGATATACGGCTTGAGGTCCTGGCCAAAATAGTAAACACCAACAAAATTGTCCCCGCCCCAATAAAATTTATTGATATTGCCGGAATCGTTGAAGGCGCTCACAAAGGTTTAGGCTTAGGAAATAAATTTTTGTCCCATATTAGAGAAGTAGATGTTTTAGTCTTTGTCTTGCGGGATTTTATAGATTCAAACGTAGAACGGGTGGGCAGCAAGTCACCTCTTGATGATTTCCAAATCCTAATGACAGAATTGCAATTAGCAGACCTGGAAACATTGGAAAAACAGAAGGCCCCAAGGGTTAGCGCCACCAAAGAGGAAACAGCTCAATGGCAAGTAATAACTAAACTAAAAAAAGCCTTGGAAAAAGGTAGCTCCGCCAGCCAAATCTCACTTAAGACAGAGGAAAAGCACCTTATAAAATCATTTTCCCTGCTCACTTTAAAACCTATTGTGGTAGTTTTAAACAGCGATGAACTTAGCCTCAAACAAAAGACCCCAAAATTTGACAATCACCCAATAATAAGAATTTGTGCCAATCTGGAAGCTCAAATGGACCAATTAACAGAAAAAGAAAAACTAGAATTGTTAAAGCTTTATGATATTAAATGTTTTGGACTTGATGCCTTAATCTCAATTACCTACGATTTGCTGGGATATATCACCTTTCTAACCGCCGGGAAATTAGAAGTAAAAGCCTGGCCAATCCTAAAAAACACCAAAGCTCCTAAAGCGGCAGGAACAATTCATTCTGACTTTGAAAAACACTTTATTAAAGCTAAAGTTGCCAACTATAAAGACTTTGTTTCCCATAACGGCTGGGTAAAATTAAAGGAAGTTGGCAAAATCAGAATGGAAGGGAAAGACTACATTATAAAAGAAGGAGATGTAATAGAATTTATTACCAGTATTTAAAAATTAATCTCTAAACCTTTGGGTATTTGTTTAATATATTTACTATTAAACTTCTAAAAAAAACTTTCGACTTAATTTTAAAACATTAACTTTTAATAATAGTGATTCTGCTTTTAAAATCCTTGTCCACAAAAAAGACTAGGTTCAAACCACAAAATTTAGGTAATAATAAAAACCTATTAAACCCACAAAACCAAACCATATTTGTGAATAGGCCCAACTATAAAACTTATTTTTAATAAGCTTAAAAGGTAATAAGGATAATAGAATAGCTGTTAAAAGAGTTAAAAATAAAAAACTAGGTGTTCCAAATATTAATGAAACTAACAGAAAAAATGTCAGTCCGCTTAGCCACATTAGTTTTGAGTTAGAAATTTCTCGATGGCCTATTTTATGAAAACTATCGGCAAATAATATAAAAAAGGAAGCGGCTACATAAAGTTTAAGATTATTTAACCCCACAGGAAGAGTAAAAGGGATAACATAAATAAATACATTTCCCAAGCCTTCTATTCGCTCAAGAATAAAGTTATTTCTTCCAGTAAGAGAGCGTAAGTTTGCCACCACATCACCTAACATGGCTAAAACCGTAATTAAAGGAAAATAATAGGCGGCAAAAGAAACCAGAGGTAAAACATAATATGGAAATGGCCTTTTCTTTTCTAGCCAATCATCTAAGGTCAAAACAGAGTAATGAATAAAAATAACAGAAAGAAGATGAAACCAGCCAAAAAACCCGTACTTAAAGTAAAAAACTAAAACTAATAAAGTTAATGAGGAGTTAACTAAATAATGTCTTAAATCATTCTTTAATAACTTTAAAGCTATTATCTTTACCATACTTAATATTACTATATTAGCTAATCAGGTCGGTCTAGAACTTTCAAATCCTTATAGTATACTCTCCTGGATTATTGCAGAATCAAAAACCTATTCTGTTAATTTTAAGCTTCCCTTACTCTTCTCAAATTAAGCTCGAACTATGATTTAACAGTTTTATTTTGATTTATTAAATCTGGCATTTTTAAGCCTCTTCTTTCAAACTCATCTTCAAAAAAAATTCTCCTCAACTCTAGTTCTGAGGTTCCTTTGTCTGGGTGCTCCCATCTCTGTTGTAATAATGCCATTGTGTTCTGGAAAACAAAATATAACTGATCCTCACCAATTCCTTTTAACCAGTTTATATAATCTTCCCGTCGCTTTATAGTTTGTTCATTAGTTAAACCAGTTAAAGGAGTTGTCATCTCTGCAAGCGAACGACCATCTTCTAACAGTTTTCTACCTTCCTTTGATCTAGCAAGATGATTCATGGCTGTCTCAATTGAACCACGGAGTATTTCATTATCTTCAGTCATTCTATAATTCTACTACTTTAAAATATAAAATCTATTTACTATTATCATACACCTCGCTCTAACAACTACGAATCGTCATAACATACTCTCCCGGATGGCTGCAAACCGTGGACAAAGTTAAAACCTATTTTATGAAAAAATTGGTTGTTATACCAGTATTTAATATTTAATTTCTAAAACTTTAGGAATTTGCTTAATAAATTTATTATTATATCTACCAAATGACTTTATGCTAGCTTTTTGAATATCAACCTTTAATGATGGTGATCCTGCTTTCAAAAGTTTAGCACCAATCTTATCAACTTCTAAAGAATTATTCCTTCCAAGAATAACACCCCAATTTAATATACAAGCTACTTCCTCCATAGATGAATTTGTATTTGAAGCTGTAAAAACTCCCTCAATCACGAATTTACAGTTAAATAAACTTCTATATATCTTATTAATATCGGCAATGTTTTGGGATAAAGATTGATCATCTTTTCCATGATATTTTGAATATCTAGACGGATCAGGAATTAAACCAAAAAAGTTATTTTAATTCCTCTGTCTCAAAAAGGATAATCTCTTTTTATATTTTTGAGACTATAAAATAACTGACCAGAGAAACTAAAGCCCCCAAGACTGTTCCCCAAACCATGTCAACAATTGTGACTAAAAGCGGCCAGTCTTTGATGGTGGCTAAATTTGTCAAATCATAGGTGGCGTAGGAGATAAGTCCAAGTAAAGCTCCCAAAAGAAGAGCTTGGATCCAGGAGTTTTTCTCCAAAGCTGGTAAAACTGAGAAAACCACCAAGCCAACCACAAACAACAAGTAAAACAGACCGGCTGCTACAAAATTGACATTTGTCTTCATCAAATAACCTAAGTTTTGGACGTAAAATTTCCTAGCGATTAGAGTAAGCCAAACAAAGTCGATTGCCAAAAAAACTGGTAGGGTGATTAAATAAGTTTTTAAAAACATTTTTAACGGTTTAAATAAGTAATAGTTAATTGCAAAATAGTTGCAAAACTAACCCACAACAAATAGGGAATTTGTATAAAGGCAATCCATTTTTGATGGGGATAAATGGCAATCATCGCCCAAAGTAGAGTACCCAAGACAAGAAGGATGTCAATTGCCGCCAGGAAATTGTTTCTTAGTCCAAATTGTAAAGGCGTAAAGGCAAAGTTAAAGATGAGATTAAAAATAAACGGGAGAGCAATAATAAATGAGATTCGTTTTTGAAAAGTTAATTGAAATACTTTAAAAAAGGAAACAGCGATTAAAATATATAGAAAAGTCCAAACCGGACCAAAGAGCCAAGACGGTGGTGACCAAGATGGTCTAATTAATTGCTGATACCATTCACTACTTTGCATAATATTATGTTAATTATAACAGAAATTGAAGTTTATTCTTTGTTTTTAACACTAAGCCGGGAGGGCTACAAAATTCGAACTGTCCTACTTAGTTATTAATTTTTAAGGCTAAAATTTATTGCTGGGAACCGTGGACAAAGTTCGAACCTTTTTTTATAACAAATTATTCAGTTATAGACACCTCCTCTATTAGTTAAACACAATATTTTTTAGATCCTTATGTTTGCTTTGCTCTTCTTCACTGTTTAATATAGATATATAGAACATTTTCTTAAAATCCTATGGATGGAAAAACTGCTGCCCTAGCTAAAATGCTGTCAGAAATCAGCATTAAGTTATATTTTTACAAAAATAGGGTTTATTTATTTTCTTCCAAGGAAAAACAGACACCCCATATTGCTGAAAGCTCTAATGGTTTTGATTTCCAAAGTTCTAAATATGATCAAAAAATTCATAAACAATGCCTAAATACTGAGAAACAGGAACAAAAAAAGAAGCGACAATATCTTGAGATTATTGCCTCACGGACCGGAAACGAAAATCTGAATAATTTAAACATAGAAGCTGTTTTTACAGATAAAAAAAGAAATCTTGTTATTTACCACTTCATCACTGAGAAGAGAACCATCAGGATTCGGATCCTGAAATTTGATAAATCAAAGCCTGACAAACTGCTTTTAAGCCCAATAGAGTTAGTTTGGGAAACACCTCGGTCATGGACAAAAAAAAGCCTGACATTTATTAACCTCTTAAAAGTAAAAAACAAATATATTTCTTATTGGTTTGTTAAAGGCATTGGTATTTTTGCTGTTAATTATCCCCATTTTAAATTAGACGGGAAAGTTAAAATTAAGAGCAGTTGTCGTTTGTCTAAAATAGATGACAACCCGATTATTTCTCCAAAAAACAAAAACCACTGGGAAGCCTTTACTACATTTAATCCCGCTGTTGTTTATGAGGCAGGAAAAGTTCATATTTTTTATCGAGCCCAGGGTTATAACTATATTTCAACCATCGGTTATGCTAGTTCTAATGACGGGATCAAGATTGATGAAAGGCTTAAAGAGCCTGTTTTTGGCCCGACTCCTCAGTCTTTTGAAAAGAATCCAAACTACAAAATTAATGACAAATATGTTTCTGGTGGCGGGTATGGCGGGTGTGAAGACCCCCGAATAACAAAAATCGACAATCGTCTTTACATGACTTATGTAGCTTTTGATGGCTTTAATCCTCCCAGAATAGCCCTTACATCAATTTTGCTAGAGGATTTTCTTAAAAAAAGGTGGCTTTGGGAAAAACCAGTTCTAATTTCGCCTCCGGGAGTAGTAGATAAAAGCTGTTGTATTCTTCCTGAAAAAATCAGGGGAAAATATGTTATTTTCCACCGGATTTTTCCCAATATTCTTATAGATTTTGTTGATCATCTAAATTTTGATGGAACTTGGTTTTTAAAAGGAGAGTATAAAATTCCGCCCCGATCAAAAGAATGGTGGGATAGTCGCAAGATTGGAGCTGGAGCTCCACCTATTAAAACAGAAGATGGATGGCTGTTAATCTATCAAGCGGTAGATGACAAAGATGATAGTCAGTACAAAGTTGGAGCCATGCTGTTGGATCTTAATAACCCCAGTAATGTACTTTACCGATCAAGAGAACCTATTTTAAAGCCTGAACAGCCATATGAGCTTAACGGTTTTAAAGCAGGGGTTGTTTATCCTTGCGGGGCGGTAGTGATTAATAATACCCTTTTTGTCTATTATGGTTCAGCTGATTCGTATGTTGCCGTGGCAACTGCTAATCTGAAGAAATTTGTCAACCAACTTAAAAAGGATGGCTTAAGTAAAGTTTATCATACCCAAATAAAAGGGATGGAGTGAACATGAACAAATTATCCAGACATTCTGATCCAATTCTCCAGCCCAATCCTGAAAATGATTGGGAAAAAGAAGCCGTTTTTAACGGTAGCATTATTAAAGAAAAGGGGGGTTATTATTTGCTTTACCGAGCAATGTCTTCTCCAAAAGATCATGACGGGAAACAACTAAGTTTATCAAGCATTGGCTGCGCCCAAGGAAAAGATGGAATCAAATTTTCTCAAAGAAAACAATTAATAAGATCTGAGTATGGGTGGGAAAAATATGGTTGTGAAGATCCAAGAGTTACTAAAATAGACGGCTTATTTTATATATTTTACACTGGTTTATCCGATTATCCTCCAACACCAACAGGAATAAAAGTTTGTTTAGCCATAAGCAAAGATTTAAAAACTATTCAAGAAAAACACCTTATAACTCCTTTTAATGCCAAAGCAGCGGCTTTATTTCCTAAAAAAATAAATGGTAAGTATGCCCTTATAATAACAGTTAATACTGATATTCCCCCAGCCAAAATTGCGATCGCCTTGTTTGATAAAATCGAAGAAATTTGGTCTCTGGAATTTTGGCATAAATGGTATCAAAATCTTGAAAACCAGACGATTAGTGTTGAAAGAATTAATACTGATCAGGTAGAAGTAGGAACAGTCCCGCTTGAAACAGAAAAAGGCTGGCTTGTGTTTTATGGACATATTCAAAATTATTACCAGGAACAAAAAAGGATTTTTGGCATTGAAGCTTTATTATTAGACCGTGATGACCCCAGGAAAATAATTGGTCGCACTCAGGACCCATTGCTCATCCCTGAAAAAGATTATGAGATTGAAGGGATAGTTAAAAATGTTATTTTTCCCTCAGGTGCTATTGTTAAGAATAAAAAACTATATCTCTATTATGGCGCTGGGGACACGGTTTGCGCCTTAGCTTTTGGCAATATAGAAGATATTCTTAAAAATACCCATAATAACCCTATAAAAAAAGTATATAAATTAAAAAAATACCATCAGAACCCGATTTTGTTTCCTGATCCTAATCATGCCTGGAAGTCCAAAGCTGTTTTTAATGCTGCGGCTATTTATCTCAATAATAGATTTTATTTAATCTATCGGGCGCTATCTAATGATAATACTTCAACTTTAGGATGTGCTGTAAGTACAAACGGGTTTAAGTTTGAACATTTGTCTAATGAACCTATTTATGTTCCCAGAATAGTTTTGGAACAAAAAATTAGAGCCAATGCTTTTTCAGGTTGCGAAGACCCCAGAATTACTAGATTAGAAAATAAATACTATATGTTTTACACTGCTTTTAATGGTTTGAATTTACCTAGAGTAGTCATGTCTACTATTTTGGTTGAAAATTTTGCCAAACATCATTGGTTATGGTCTGAGCCGCAGTTAACTTCATTAGAAGGTGTTCATAATAAGAATGCTTGCGTTTTTCCAGAAAAGATAGCTGGTAAGTATGTTCTCTTTCATCGAACTGGAGGGAGTGAAATTGCAATTGACTTTACTGATAAGTTAGATTTTAGCAGTACAAACTCGTTGCAAAATGAAGGAACAATTTCCCCTAGACCAGGCCTATGGGACAGTAAGAAAATAGGGATTGCCGGCCCGCCTATAAAAACACCCAAATGCTGGTTATTGATTTATCATGGAGTAAGTGAAATTGATGACCAGTATCGTTTAGGCCTAATGCTGCTTGATTTAAAAAATCCTTTAAAAATTTTATACCGATCAAGATATCCTATTCTAGAAGCAACTGAATTATATGAAAAAGAAGGTTTAGTTAAAAATGTAGTTTTTTCATGCGGATCAGTATTGTCTGGGAAAACACTTTATATTTATTATGGAGGAGCTGATAAGGTAATTTGTGTAGCGACTGCCGATATTGATGAGATTATTTCTAATTATTAGCTTTCTCACTTTTTAATCGGCTGCGAACCGCGAACAGAGTTCAAACCTATTTTATATCATACCACCAAGCTTTACCTAACCCAAAAATTCCTCTTGATTATTTAAAATAAAAAGTTTATAAACAAAGACAATGTTTAAAGTAATTAAATTTTTTACGCTTTCATTTCTAATATTTTTGTTAACTTTTTTACTGCCAAAAGTTGCTCGAGCCCAGGTTTTAGAGAACGAGATATTAATCCAGTCAAATCAAGATACCCTTGCCACAGAATTTGTCAGCCAGCAGAATCCTCAACTTACTGTCATCAGTAGTAATCCTATTAAAGCCGAAATTCATTTTATCGGAGAGATGATTTTGTTTTCTTCGGAAGCGACCACTAACACAGAAGTAGTTAATCTAAATTTCTCAGGCTTTATCCCTAAAACCATTTACCATTTTTATCTTGATGAATACCACCAACACTATTCACTGGAAAGTGATCAAGACGGCCGGATTGATTTTCAACTTGATATCAGCAGCCCTCACACTTTAATTATTCAAAACCACCCGAGCACCAAATTTATCAAAAATGATGACACCGGAGGAGATTGTTTGACAATCGGCACCTGGAATTACTCCACCAAAACTTGCACTTTAACCGGCGATGTTTCTGAAACAATACAAATCGACACGAATAGTATAGTTATTGATGGCAATGGTTATTCGATAATCGGCAGTAATACCGGCAATGGCATATATAGCTACAACAAACAATATGTTACCATTAAAAACTTGGTAGTTAAAAATTTTGCCAATGGTATTTATTTTAACCTAGGCAGTTATAACCAAGTTATCGATAGCGAAGTCAGGGAAAATGATGTTGGTTTACGTTTTTATTCTTCCAATTACAATCAAATTTTAAGAAATAAAGCTAATAACAATCGTTTAACCGGAATCTGGATTCAGAAATCTTCAAACAATACCTTGACTCAAAATCAAGCCGAAAGAAATGGCGCAGCAGCCACAGCTTATACCAATGACGCATATGGAATATTTATTTATGATTCTCCCCAAAATATTCTCACTCAAAATATTATGAACGATAATTACATGAACTTTGCTCTTTTCAGTTGGAACGTTGCCTACTTAAACCAGACGATAGACCAAACAAATTTAGTTGACGGTAAACCAATTGTATATTTACGTAATGCCGCCAATCAGATTATAGATTCTGCCAGCAATGCAGGCACAATCTATTGTATCCAATGTCAAAATATGACCTTTAAAGATCTAAGTTTTGCAGACGAGTTGGCCGGTGTTTATTTACACCAAAATCAAAACTCAACTGTCGAAAACATTTCCTTTAAAAACGGTTATTTAGGAATATATGACCAATACTCGATGGGTAATAAGGTCCAGAATAGTGAAATGGATAATGGCTATTATGGTGTTTTAGTCGTTCCGGTTGGTGGTTGCTTTTCGGGCACTTGCCAGTATGCTCAGATTAAGAATAATTACATTAGTAATTGTGACAGGGGTATATATTTTAATCACTACTACGTTACCCTTTATGGAAATTACTTGGAGAAAAATAAAGTTGGAGTATTTGCTTATGGTTCTTACGCTTTAATACGGAATAACACTTTTACTGAAAATGATCTTGGTATCCAGTTTAGATTTTTTAATGATAATAAAATGTATAACAATAATTTTATTGATAATATAGCGCAGGTAGCTATTGATAATACCCGAAACCCCGTTTTCAATCTTGGCATTCCCACAGGGGGGAATTATTGGTCTAACTGGTTCACTCCGAATGTAAATGGAGATAATTTTGCTGATTCTCCTTATGAATTGACCACCGGTTATTTTGACAATTTGCCTTGGGTAATACGTGATGGTTGGTTACCAGTGACAACGGCATTTCCAACAGGAGACGTGGGTGAGGATGGTTGGTATCGTTCCGATGTAACAGTAACTCTTCAGGGAGAAGACAACGAGGGAATTGACCGGATAGAATATAGTTTTAATAACAACGATTGGATAGTTTATACAGGGCCTATTATTATTTCTAATGAAGCTGAAAGCTCACTATATTATCACTCAATTGATATAGTTGGAGACAAAGAGAAAACAAAATCATTAACGGTTAAGATCGATAAGAACCCTCCAGAAATTGTTTTAACACATCCTTCGGATGGAGCCATTTACTTTAAAGATCAACAGATTGTTTCTCAATGGTCGGCTAGTGATGATCTTTCGGGCCTGAAGAGCGCAACTGCTTCTGTTGACAACGGACAACCCATAGATACTTCCACAACCGGTCTTAAGGAGCTTGAGGTAACCGCCGAAGACTTTGCCGGTAACAAAACTACCCAAAAGATTAATTACTCGGTTATTTATTTTTACAGCAGTCTTTTTGATGAGAATAAAAAACACGATCAAGGATACAAAGCCGGAAGTGGCCTACCCATAAAGTTTGATATTCAAGCCGAAGGTATGGACCTGGGTCAAATAGAAGCGAGATTGTATTTAGTGCCAGTGATCAATGGAATAGTGGGTAATAAAATTCCAGCTTTTTCAAAAGGAAAGGCCAACGACGAAAATATCTTCCGTTACTCAGATTCGGAAGACCAGTTTATTTTTAATCTAGATACCAAAGGATTATCGAGTGGAATCTGGCAACTTATCATTGAGTTTAGTTTCGGGGCTTCAGTAAGTACAGAGATTGAAATCCGTTAAAAGCCTGGCTGGTTAAAAACATTTCCAACTTTGCTGTGAACCGTGGACAGAGTTCAAACCTTTCTTATTTTTAATTTTATCGGAATTCCTGTTATTAGTTATAATTAATCCAATAAACAAAATTAATAATTAATTCGTGTAAAAACTTTTCAATCCGCTATAATTAAACCATGCCGGAGAAAAAGATTTATATCACCTCAGAAAAAGTCGTAAAAGTATCATTCTTAGTAGATATCAGTGATGTTTTACTAAATTTACTGATAGCAATAATTTCTGGAAGCGTTGTCATGTTTTCTCAAGCCTTACAAGGAGGCGCTGATCTTTTAGCTTCTGGGCTTTTGGTTTTCGGTATTAAAAAATCAAAAAGACTACCGGATCATAAACATCCTTTTGGTTACGGTAGAGAGATATATTTTTGGACTTTTCTTTCAGCTCTGACAACTTTTTTAATAACAGCAGGTGTGTCATTTTATTTAGGATTAAAAAGATTTTTAGATCCCCAACCGATTGATAACGTTAATTTAGTGATAATAGTTCTATTAGTATCAATATTGACAAACGGATACGCCATGTCTTTAAGTTTCAGAAGACTTTTAGGTAAAAACATTTATAAGAACATTTTTAAAATTTTTCTTCACTCGGCATTTATTGCCACCAAGACCGCATTTGTTTTAGATTTAATGGGTACACTAGCCTCAATACTAGGACTAATTTCTATTTTGCTTTATAAATTTAGCAACAACCAAAAATTAGATGGTTTGGGCGCAATGCTCATTGGTATTACTTTAGCGATTTTGGCAATTTTCATCTTAAAAAGTGCCAAAGATCTTCTGGTTGGCCAAAGCGCGCCACCAGACACAGAAGATAAAATTAAATCTACCGTCGAAGCTTTGTCAGAAGTTAAAAAGGTAATAGACTTGAGAACACTCCATATTGGTACGGGAACCTTACTGGTAGATATAGAAGTAAATTTACAGAATGATTTGACTACTGACAAAATAGAAATTTTAATCGACAAAATTCAGGCCGATATTATAAAACAAGTTCCCGAAGCAAAAGAGGTTAGAGTAGAATTAGAAACTCCCAAAGTCGAGGCTTTATTAAAATAGCTTAACATCTCTAAATTCCAGGAAATAGGTGCTTTTAGCTAAGTTTTTAGAATATTTTAGTGTAAACACCTTCAGATGAAACAACTTCGTACCTATCAAAAACTGCTGAGTATTTACAGGCTGGTTCTAGCATATTTTAGAGACATTTATTGATAGGCTCGCCGCGCCTTTATATTTCAATTTTGCGGACTATTATTTACCTTAATAGGCAAGTTTAAACTGGCTAAACTATTAAACCAAAAAGTTAAATGTTATTATAATATTGAACGAACAAACTGAATTCAGAATTAATTAAGTATGGTTGACTTTAAAGACTACGAATTTACACCTTCTTCAAAACGGAAAAATCCTTACATAGAGGGAATTAAGTACAATAAGTTTGATCAACCAATGCTGGGAAAATTAGATCTAGGGCATTTTTATAGGGAACCTCTACACGGAGATATATTACTAAGGGGAGAAAATATATTTATCGATAAAGGACATTCAAATTTCGAAAGTAATGCTTCAAAGGAGTCCATTCAACAAATTCAACAAGGCTTGGGTGAAGCAGAGATTAATTCAGATAAATATTCCAGGGTGGCTGATTTAGGGGCTGGATCTTCACCTTTTTACAGATTAGTATTAAAGCCTCTTGGCTGGAAAGCAAATCAACTAACGAACTTTGATTGTAAAATTCCAAGAAAAAATCCTGTTCCTGGTTCAATGTGGTTACCAGTTGATTTACAAAATTTTGAACACGCTCTTTATGGCGGATGGGAAATTCCGCAAAAGTTAATCAACTTAAAAGGCAAATTTGACTTTGTTGCTATGACTTATGGAATTGATTGGGGTCCAATATCATCTATAGAAGCTATTTCAGCCTTTTTACTTCGTAATCAAGGTGTAGTGTTTGAAGATTTTGGGCAGGCAGGACAAATTCTTAGCAGAAGTGGTCGATGGGAGGCGATAAACACACAAACCCTACCTTTCCATTTTTGGAGAAAAATATCAGACTAGTTTTCTCCAATCTAAATCTTTCCCCAAACTGCTGAGCAGCTCGGTCTAGGCCCATTCTATCCTATACCTCATATGTTCGAATCCGAAAAGATTGAGCAGGTCGGTCTAGCCCCTGCAAGTCGTTATAGTATACTCTCCGGGATTGCTGGGATAAACAGTTATATGTTAATCACCTGGAAATAAGCGTAAATGACCTTCCATAGTTGTTATGTTTTTAAGTAGTTCTTGCTGTTTATCTGGAAGCAATTTTTGATAAGTAACGCTTTGTTTTAATCGATTTAAATAGCGGTTTTGTAGAAAACGGAAATAATATCGCACCATGTATTGTTGAGACGTTTTTATTTCTTCTGAAAGAAATGGACACGTTAACGTTGTTGTTTCAATCCTGTTCATTAATGGTTGAATATCAGGTCCAAAATATAAACCGCCATCCAACAAAACGTCAGGAATGAATTCACTAAGAGCGTTTTCCTTTCCGGTAAACCATTCCTGAAAAAGCTCACTTTCCTGTTGTTTGGAAAATTGTGGGTTGTTTTCTAAAAAACAGATTGTTGACTCAATTTCTTCAGGATTATGAGATGGCGGGTAATCTCCATCGACTTGAATTTTTACTTCAGGAAAAGAATCAGTTAACATTTCTAGTAAAAATTTATGTGATGCTTTAATTTCTGTTTTTCTAAGATCAGCAGAGTTTAAAACAACTAAATCTAAGTCTGACTTGGGGATGGACATGCCATATGCCAGAGAATCAGCCACTAAAATTCCACTTCCAAATTCTTTTTCAAACTCTAATGCGATTGGGACAATCAATTCTAATCGTTCTTTACTAATAGGAGTTTCACAAGATCTATATAAGGATATGAAGGGTGACATGCAACCAATAAGTTTTCCATTGCCTGGCAACTGTGTTTTTCTTTCTTCCCAAAATAGCCCTAGGCTAAAATTTTTTTTATCAGCCGGATTAATAATCGTTAGTGGTTGATAATTGTCTGTTGGTTTGGTTTCTTGATACATAAAGCCGATTATATCAAAAACCAGAGAGGATTAATAATTATAGGTCTTTTAAGAGAATTATGAAAAAGGCCTTAAAGTCGTTATAGCTTATTCTCCGGGATTGCTGCGGGGCAGGGATTCGAACCCCGATTGATCGGTTCAGAGCCGATATTCCTACCATTAGAAGACCCCGCAATCATTTAAGATAAATATCTTATCCTAATTCCCGTATATTATATAACTTTTATCTTAATCTTAAAAATATAAAAGGGAGGCTAGAAGTATTTTTCTCTTTAATCTGTTATTTCCTCTATTTTCTCTAATATCTCTTGTTTAACATTTTTCACCACCTCTTTAATCTTATTCTCAATATCTTCAACCTCTTTTTTTAAAACTTCTAAAAGTTTGGGATTATCAGGTTTTTCATCCAGTTCCTTTAAAAACTCCTTATGCTTTTCTTTGGGTAAATAGGATAACACTTCATCTAAAATCTTTAAATTAAACGTATCATGAGCCACTTTTAAAAGATGATAACTTTCTTCTTTAACCATACCGTGCTTATCAAGCTTAACTTTAATTTCTTCTACTTCTATTAAATAGTCCCAGAATAGTTTTTTCATTTATCCCCCTTTGTATTAGCGTAGTAATACAAAAACTTAACCTAATTTAGGTAAACCCTTTCTAATATTAAAATCAATTGGCCCCAAAGGAATCTTGTTTTCCTCATCCTTAACAAAAAGAACAAAGACCTTCCCTTTTCTCATGCCTAAATTTAAATCCAAAGACTTCATTACTTCCGGTGAACCACCAAACTGCTTCCCCGTCCACTTGGCCGGCCCGGCATCACCAATCACCGTCACACAAGCGGTTCCATTTTCCGGATTAACAATAATAACCTTTCTATATTTATACCACTGGTATAATTCTTCTGAATTAGTCTGCCATTCAGGTAAATACAAAGTTTGAACCACCGAATAATATTTTTCCCTTAATTTTTCCTCTTCTGTCATGGCTGCTTTAGAATCAGCAAAATATCCCCAGGCACCTAAACCTGGAGCAATCCCGGCCACCAATTCCTCATCATGCTGATCTAGGGTATCACCCGGATAACGATACAAATGCTGTTCATAACCAATCCAGCCATAAGCATAATTTAATTCATTCCCTTCTAAATTAGCACAAACATCAATTCCTAAAACCTTTTCTATGGCCTCACAAATCTTCTCCTCTTGTTCTTTAGTTAACTTCCCTATTTCTCCGGGCAATAAGGAGGTTAAATTTTCCTTTAACATTTCATTTAACTCGTAAGATGATAATAGGCCTAACTTAGATATTTCTTCCACCGGCCAATCTAATATTTTAGGAATGGTAGATCCACCAGGATTTAAAAACAAGGATCCAGCCAAAGTTGCCCCAGCCAACAACCGCTTGGGTTTATCTAAACCAGGTAAGAGTAATTTTTTCTTTTTAAAATGCTTTAATGAAGATTTGTGTTTTTTACTTAAAGAAGAGGCGGCTTGACCCCTAAGTTTATCTAGCTTCCGATAGGCTTTAAAGAATTTCTTTTTTTTCATTACTTATTTAAATATAGTCTATCTATTCTAATTCTCTATTAAGCTTAAACTATTTTGCAGTCTTTTTAAAGTTTTCTCTCTTCCTAAAATATCTATACTTTCCAACAAGGGCGGACTAATTTTCTTCCCCGTAAGGCTTAATCTTAACATCATAAAAAACTGGCCCTTATGATAATCATTTTTTAAAACAATATCCTGAATTACCCGGGTAATTTCTTCCAAGTCCCACTTAACATCTTTTAAGATCTTAATGACCTCTTCCAACTGCTTTTTAACTAACTCTTTAGTTCCACTTTTAACTAATAAATCCTCAGGGCTTAGTTTAAAATCATTAACAAAAAAATCAATCAAACCTTCAACTTCAGTTAATTTATTAATTCTTTCTTTAATTAAAGGAATAATCTTTAATAATTGACTGTCTTCTATTTTTATCTTTAAAAAGGGTTTTATTAATTCCAATAATTCTTCATCCTTAGTATTTCTAATATAAACCCCATTTAAATAATCAAGCTTTTTTAAATCCACCACTGGCCCCACTGGCGATAAATCTCTTAAATCAAAATATTTCGTAAACTCAGTTAAGCTGAAAACAGTTTTCTCTTTTGGATGAGACCAACCCAAAAGACTTAAAAAGTTTAAGATTGCCTGAGACAAATAACCATTATTCTTGTACCAAGAAACACTGGCATGACCATGCCTTTTAGACAGCTTTGATTTATCAGGATTTCTAATAATCGGGGTATGAACCCAAACAGGTTCTAACCAACCAAAATATTGATACAGTAAAACATGCTTCGGGGCTGAAGACAACCACTCTTCCCCCCGAACAACATGAGAAATCTCCATTAAATGATCATCAACTACGACCGCCAAATGATAAGTCGGAAAACCATCGGATTTTACTAACACCTGATCATCTAAAACTTGACTATTAAATTCAATTTCTCCCCTCAGCAAATCCTTAACAATAATTTTCTCATTTAAAGGAACTTTTAAACGAATGACTGCTTTTTCTCCAGCTTCTACTCTTTTTATTGCCTCTCCGGACTTAATTTCCCGGCATTTTTTATCATACATAACTGACAAGCCCTTTTTGACTTGTACCTGCCTGGCTTGTTCCAATCTTTCCGGAGAACAAAAACAATAATAGGCCTTATCCTTATCTATTAATTTTAAGACCTGTTTTTGATATATTTTTAACCTCTCTGACTGACGATAAGGCCCAAAAGACCCTCCATAAATAGGACTTTCTAAAGGCTCCAAAGAAAACCACTTTAAAGCGGAAAACAATTCTTTTTCTGCCCCCTCAATAAATCTTTTCCGATCAGTATCTTCAATCCGAACAATAAAATCACCTTTATACCTTTTAGCATAACTGTAATTTATTAAAGCCTGCCAAATCGTCCCAATATGAGGGGAACCAGTTGGTGACGGAGCAATTCTAACTCTTATTTTCATTAATAACTAAGTAAATAAAAAATATCTTAGTTGAATTCTAACAGATTTTCAGGGTATACTCAAAAAAGAATGACTAGCCTGTCTAAAACTGCTTTTTATGCTCAAAAAACAATAAAATATGGGATTTTAGGCTTTCTTTTGTTAATTATTGGAAAATTAGCTTATGATCTTTTTGAAACCCAGTGGGAAAAAACCCACCCTACCCCCTTACCATCACCAACAGTTACTTTTGGAAAGCTACCCCAGCTTAAATATCCCAAGCAAGAATTTGATTATCCCGGAGAATATGTTTTAGAAACTTCAACCGGAACCTTTCCCCAGTTTACCACCCAATTAAGAGTCTTTTTCAGCCCTTTTAGACAACCAAACTTACTCGCTTTTGACCGAGCTAAAGAAAAAGCGGCTAAATTGGGTTTTACCCAAGAACCAATTAAAGTTAATGAAAACATTTTCCGCTGGACTAAAGATAACCCCTCGGGTTCAATTTTAGAAATGGATATTTTTACCGGCACTTTTAAACAAAACTATGACTGGCTTCAGGAAATAGATTTATTTGAAAAAGGCTCTAGCCCCAACATGGCCAAAGCAGAAGATATTGGAAAAAGTTTTTTAAAAAGAATTGACTCCTTGGAAACTGACTTAATTACCGGCAAAACAGAAAGCAGCTACCTTCAATATAAAGGGGGAATTTTAATACCCGCTAAAAGTCTTTCTGAAGCTGATTTTACTAAAGTAGAAATCTACCGCCAGGATACAGACAATCTTCCCGTCATAACCGCCTTTGAAAACCAAGGTATTATAAGTCTTTTAATCTCCGGCACCCAAGCCACTGGGAAAAAAATCGCCCGGGTAGAATTTAACTACTATCCAATTAATCTTGATTCCCAAGCCACCTATCCTTTAAAAACAATTGCTCAAGCCTGGGAAAATTTAAAAGAAAATAAAGCCTATTTAGTAAGCTTTAAAGGAAACGAGAAAGCCACTATTAGAAAAATATATTTAGCCTACTATGACTCCCAAGAACCCCAAGAATATCTTCAGCCAATCTATGTTTTTGAAGGAGATGAGGATTTTAAAGCGATTCTTCCAGCAATAGACCAGAATTGGATAAAATAATTTTATCCTCACTTTCAAAAAAAACAACATCATCCATTAATAAAGAAACCAGGTCTGCCATATCTCCAGGCCGACGATTTAACTCTTCAACAATCCCAAAAATTCCAATTCCAGCCCTATTCCTTAAAGTTAAAGACCTATCTGGGGAATGTTCTTCTATCTCACCTTCTGTTGTTCCTAAAAAGTGGTTTTCAACTGTTTTATAAGAAATCCCCAAGTCTGAAGCAATCTTCTCATAAGAAGTTAATCCTTTTAAAATACATTCAATTACTTCCCTTTGTCTGGGAGTAAAAGGATTTATCGGCACTAATTGGGGAATTTTTTCCATAAACGGGATTATATCCTATAGGATAAAGAAGTCAAGATATCTGTCTTAATAAACCAGCCAGATCTTTCCAAAACCCAAACAGCCTCTCTCCTAACATCTGCCTTGAAATCACCCCAGGTGTTAAATCCATAAATGTATCTGTTTCTTCAGGCATTCTTGCCTGAACTTCCGGAGAAACTGGCCGAGTCCAAAGATTATGATATCCTTTTCGGCCGGACACCAACCTAAATTATCCCCCTTAATATTTATTTGTCTTTCCATATTCAACTTAAATATTTAACTATTCCCACTTAAAATTTCCAAACACCCATTCAATTAAAGCCTTGGTTTCTCCAAACCTGTCCTGACTGCCTAAAACAACGGTAATTATCTCCCTCTCATCTCTTTCGGTTAAACTAACTAAACATTCACCCGCACTAGCAGTCCAGCCAGTTTTAATTCCTTTTAGTCCTTTTACCTCACCTAAAAGCTTATTTACATTCTCAAGCTCATGAGTAATTTCTCCTTCAACATCACTGACTTTAATTTCTTTTGTGCCGACAATTTCTAAAAATTTAGGTTCTTTAATCGCTTCCACTGCCAAAATCGCTAAATCATGAGTGGTGCTCAGGTGGCCTAATTCATCAATTCCCGCTGGATTAGTAAAATTAGTTTTTAAAAGATTAAATTCTTTGGCTTTTTGATTCATTCTTTTAACAAACTCTTTTTCTCCACCCGGATAATAATCCGCCAAAACTTGGGCGCTATCATTCCCAGACTGAACTAAAAGACCATATAAAAGATTATTAACAGTAATTTTCTCTCCATCTTCCAAACCCATCTTTTGACCAATGGAATTAACTTCTTTTATTTCAACAACTTCATTCAAATCATATTCTTCCAAAGATACTAACGCTGTCATAATTTTTGTGGTTGAAGCAGGAAACAATTGATAATCAGGGTTTTTTTGGAAAATAATGGTCTTGGAATCAAGGTCAATTAAAAAAGCTGAAAAAGCACTTAAATATGGTGCCTGCCTCCCAGTCACATTAGTAGGATACAAAGAAACCTCTCCCAAATCATACTCTACCTCTCTAATCGGCCCAGCCTGAACCTGATAATCCAAGGGATATTTGTATTCCCCATAAGGCAAAACAGCAAAAATAACCAAGGTAGTAATAAAATTAAAAAAGCGAAGTTTATCTAATCTTAAAAAAATTAAAAAATTCTTAATCTTTAAAGAAGCATTCATCCTATTTAATAACTTTTATCCCTAACTCCTTTAGTTGTTCTTGACTAAGTTTTGCCGGGGCAGACATAACTGAAGTCTGACCTGAAGCCGTGGTTGGAAAAGCGACTACTTCCTTTAAAGCAGTTTCACCCGTTAAAACCATTAGCAAGCGGTCAATTCCCGGCGCTATTCCACCATGAGGCGGCACCCCATACTTAAATGCTTCTAATATGTGACCAAACTTTTCCTGGATTTCTTTATCCTCGTAACCCAAAACAGAAAAAACCTTACTTAAAATTTTAGGATTAGTACTTCTAATGCTGCCCCCGCCTACCTCATAACCATTACAAATTAAATCATACTGACTGGTCCTAATGCCTTCAATCTTGCCCTTTAAAAACTTTTCTTTATCTTCTTCCACTGGATTGGAAAAAGGATTATGAGTATAAGTCCACTTGCCCTCTTTATCTTTTTCAAAAAAAGGAAAATCAACTACCCAGGCAAAAGAAAGGATATTCTCTTTTTTTTGGCTTTCATTTCTTAAATCAAATTTATCTGCTCCAAACTTTTTTAAAGCCTTCTCATAGGAAAAAACCGGAAAGGGCTTTTTTAATATTTTCCCTCCTAATTTTTCAAAAACAGAAATAAACATCTCTTCAGTAATTTTCATAATATCTTCTCTCTTAACAAAACTCATTTCCATATCAATCTGGGTATGTTCAAAACCCCGATCAGCCCGCAAATCCTCATCCCGCAGGCACCTGGCAATTTGAAAATATCTCTCAAAGCCGGCTACCATTAAAAGCTGTTTATACTGCTGAGGCGACTGAGGCAAAGCATAAAACTTACCGGGCTGTAAGCGAGAAGGAACCACAAAATCCCTGGATCCTTCGGGAGTGGATTTAGTCAACAAAGGAGTTTCAATCTCCACAAAGTCATTTGAAAAAAGGTACTGCCGACACAGATCAACAAACTTGCTTCTTAATCTAATATTTTTATTTAACCTTGGCCTCCTAAGGTCTAAATAGCGGTACTTTAACCTAACCACCTCTTCAATATCCCGACCATCACCTGAAACTGGCAAGGGTAATTCCAAAGACTTAGATAAAACCTTAACTTTCCGAGCTTCAATTTCAATCTTACCGGTAGAAAGATTAGGATTAATAAGCTTTTCCGGCCTTTTCTTAACTAACCCCTCTATTTCCACCACATCTTCATCCCGTAAACTACTTAATTCCTTTCCTCCCACTACCTGAACTATACCCGACCGATCCCGAAGATCTATGAAAATAACCTGGCCATGATCCCGTCTAGCATTAACCCAACCCTGAAGCAAAACTGTTTTTCCAACCCCTTGAAGACTCTCTAAAATTAAAGTTCTTTTCATAAATATATTCTATCTTTTTAAAAAATCCTTGACAAGGGGAAAGAAAAAGAAAAAAACAAAGAAAAGAAAAAAATCTAGGGCTACAAAGCAATATCTTTCACCTTTAACTGGAGACTCTTTTTATTATTCCAAACATTTTTATCCAAACTAAAACAAACATTAACTTTTTTTCCAATTGATAATTCCTTGGCTTTTTTACCCTGACTAAAAGCAATTGCTTCAATAAAACCATCATTTTTTTTACTACTCTTAATTTTAAACTTTAATTTGAGATGACTGTTATCCCGACCTACGGTTCTTAAAGCCACTACTTCCACTCCTTTACTTACAAAAACCGGCCGAGAATTAGCAATTCCAAAAGGAGCAAACTTTTCAATTTGGTCAAACAAAGAAAAATTAGCCTGCTTTAAATCAATTTCCATATCAGCTTTAACTTTAGGAATTAATAAGTCTCCCTTAATTTCCTTTTTAGCCAGAATTAATAGTTTTTTTTCCAAGGCTTTTAAGTTTTTGGTTTTAACCGTAAAACCAGCGGCCATCGGATGACCACCTAAATCCTCAAACAAAAATTTAAGTTTTTCCAAGGCTTTAAAAATATTAAAACCTGAAATTGACCGGGCCGAGCCCTTAGAATATTTCTTTTCTTTAGCTAAAACCACACTCGGACGATAAAATTCTTCCGCTAATTTACCGGCCACCAAACCAATTACTCCCTGATTATAGGAAGAACTGGCAATAAACAAAAGCTTATCTTTTAAAAATTTCTTTTTAGCCAAACTTCTGGCATGTTCAAAACTGGCTTCAGTTAAATTCTGTCTCTGCCGGTTAACCAAACCAAGCTTTGAGGCCAAGCTGACCGCTCTTTTATCATTTAAAGTACAAAGAAGTCTTAAGGAATCAATGGCTTCATCCAATCTTCCCATCGCATTTAAACGAGGACCAATAATAAAACCAAGATGATAAGTATCAATTTCCGTTTGCTCTACTCCAGTCTGACTGCATAAAGCCTTAATCCCCGCCCGATTACTTTCTGCAAGCTCTTTTAAACCAAACCTCACTAAACTTCTGTTTACTCCCAACATGGGCATCATATCAGTTACTGTTCCTAGACAAGCCAACTCCAAAGAATTAGAAGCTTTAAAACCTTTTAAATTCTTTTTAAAACTCTTATGTATTTCCCGACTTAAAAACCAAGCTACTCCTACTCCAGCAACTTCAGTTGAATGAACCACGGCCAAAGCTTCCGGCAGTTTTTCAGGCGGCTGATGATGATCAGTAATAATAAGGTCAATTTTATTTTTCTTTAAATACTCTGCTCCCTTATAAGCGACAATCCCATTATCAACGGTGATCACCAAACCAGGCTTATCTTTCTTTTCCAAAACACTTTTTAACCCCTTAACACTTAACCCATAACCATGTTTTTCCCGGTGAGGAATAAAAGGCAGAACTTTTACTCCTAACTTATGGAGAGTTTCCCAGAGAACAGCACTGGCCGTAATCCCATCAGCATCATAATCACCATAAATTAAAACTAATTCCTTTGCCTTAATGGCTTTCTTAATTCTTAAAATTACCTTTTTAATTTCCAACCCTTTAATTCCTGTCCTGCTTAAGGGAATATCATAAGGACTTAAAGGATTTAAAAACCGATCAATTTCTTTTTTAGTTTTTAACCCTCTGTTTTCCAAAAGAACCTTTATAATTTCCTCTTGGGAAATATCCTTGTCTTTCTTAATTTTTACTGAAATTTGCCAGTCTTTTTTCATCTTGGTGTAGTATAATGATAACATGCTAAAGTTTCAAATACCTCTCTTAGCAGAAAAAGTTATTACTAAACTCCAAAAACACAATCATAAAGCCTATATTGTTGGCGGTGCCATAAGAGACATTTTACTTTCCAAACCCACTTATGACTGGGACTTTACTACTGATGCTAAACCGGAACAAATCCAAAAAATATTCCCGGAAAGTTTTTATGACAACAAGTTTGGAACAGTAGGCATTACCAGTGAAGAACTTTTGAAACAATTCAAGCTTAAAAAAGATACCCTAAAAAAAGATAACCTTAATCCTCAAGATATTTTAGAAATCACTACTTTTAGAAGTGAAAAAGGCTATACCGACAGACGAAGACCTGACAAAGTCAGTTGGGGAAAAGACCTAAAAGAGGATTTAAAAAGAAGGGACTTTACCATTAACAGCTTAGCCTTATCACTTATTCCTTCTTCTAAACCAATCAATAAAGATGAAAAACCACTTAAACAAAAAAATAAATGGCAGTTAATTGACCCTTTTAACGGCCAAAAAGATCTAAAAGATAAAAAAGTAAAAGCGGTTGGTGACCCTAACAAAAGATTTTCTGAAGATGCCCTAAGAATGATTAGAGCGATTAGAATTGCCGCCGAACTAGGCTTTACTATTGAGGAAAAAACTCTTAAAGCAATTGCTAAAAATTCACAGCTCTTAATCCATATCAGCTTTGAGAGAATCAGAGATGAACTTCTAAAAATCCTAAAATCCAATCATCCTAAAGACGGCATTCTCCTTTTAGATAACAGCAATTTACTTAAAATAATTCTCCCCGAACTTTTAAAAACAAAAAATATTACTCAGGCCGGCCACCACACTAAAGATGTTTGGAACCACTCTTTAGACTCTTTAGAAAGCTGTCCTTCTCCAGATCCGATTATAAGATTGGCCACCCTCCTTCATGACGTTGGCAAACCAATTGCCTACCGAAAAAAAAAGGAAAAAATAACTTTTTACGGTCACGAAGTCGTGGGAGAAAGAATCGTAAAAAAAATAGCCGACCGGTTAAAACTTTCAAAAAAACAAAAAGAGCTTTTTGTTATTCTTGTTCGTCAACACATGTTTGCTTATGACTCAAAAATGACTGATGCGGCCATAAGAAGATTTATTCAAAGAATCGGCAAAGAAAATATCAATAACATGATGATGTTACGAATTGGAGACCGGAAAGGCGGCGGTAGTAAAGCCACCTCCTGGAGGTTAAGAGAACTCCAAGAAAGAATTGGAAAACTTATGTATACCCCTCTTCAAATAAAAGACATGAAGGTTAATGGCAATGATATTATTAAAATATTAAAAATTAAACCCGGACCAAAAGTAGGCCAAACACTAGAGAAACTATTTAAGGAAGTCTTAGAAGACTCAAAGAAAAACAATCGAGAATACCTTCTTAAAAGAATTAAAGAAATCAGCTCTTGACAAATTGTACAAGATATTGTACATTATATTTATTATGGATACCATTGCTATATCTAATCTAAGAAATAATCTTCCTTTTCTTATTAAAGAAACAAGTGAAAAGCTAAAAAGGTTTGTTGTCACTGTTTCTGGCAAGCCTAAGGCAGTAGTTATAAGCCTTGATGAACTGGAGTCTCTTGAGGAAACAGCAGAAATCTTATCTACTCCTAATGCTATGGAAAAAATCAAAAAAGGATCTTTAGAAGCTAAAAATGGGAAAGGAACCAAAATAGCCAAATTTGACTGGACAAAATGAATCAAGTAATTCTTACTCCCCAGGCTCAAAAGGATCTAAAAAAAATCCCCACTAAAAAAAGATTAAAAATTAAAAAAAAAGCAGAACTTCTAAAAGATAACCTTCATGGTGGTAAAAAATTAAGCGGAGATTTAAAAAACTATTACTCTTTAAAAATCTGGCCTTATAGAATTATTTATCAAATTATTAAAAAGAAGGTCTGGATTATTCATGTTCAACACCGCCAAGGAGTATATAAATAAAAAGGCTTTTAATTCTATCCTTATATTATCCACTAATCTCTACTAATTTTTAACTATTTTTTCTTCAACTTCTCCCAGACAACTAACAAAGGCGCCGCCGTAAAAGTAGAAGAATAAGTCCCGGCTACTGTTCCAATCAGTAAGGCCAAAGTAAACCACCTAATGGTCTCTCCTCCCAGAAGATAAAGGCACAAAAGCATAAAGATAATGGTCATCGAATTATTAATTGACCTTGTTAAAGTCTCCCCTATAGCTTTATTAACTAAATCCTCAAAACTTAAATCCGGATGTTTTCTAATTGATTCTCTAATCCTGTCATAAACAACAACTGTATCATGAACTGAAAAAGATAAAATGGTTAAGACTGCCGTCACAAACAAAGTATCCACCTCAACTTTGAAAAAATGACCTAAAATAGCAAAGGCTCCTAAAAGAATCAGAGTATCATGAAACATGGCTAGAATGGCACAAACTCCATACTTCTTGTCTTTAAACCGATAACCCACATAAAAAAAGATAAACCCGGCCGCCAAAATAATCGCTAAAACAGTTTTTCTAATAAGTTCTTTACCAATTGAAGGCCCTAAAGTGGCAAACTTTAAAAGTTCTACTTCTCCAAACTCAGCTTCCAAACCTTTAATTATTAACTCCTTTTCATCCTTGCTAATTTCTTTAAGTTTTAAAATATATGAGTTATTAGAAGAGCTTTGAAGAGAACTTAATTCTAACTTATCTCCATTCTCTTCTCTATTTTGACCAGCGACTATAATAATTTTCTCAACTTTTTCTTTTTCTTCAATTAAATTACTATTAACTCTTAGTTCAATCACACTTCCGCCGGTAAAATCAACGGCTGGCTTAAGACCCCAAAAAACTAAAGCCAGCACTGCCGGAATAAGAAAAATTCCCGATACAAGAAAGTATAAATATTTATATTTTAAAAAATCTAATTTCATTTATTTTCCTTCCCTTTATAAAACAGCCTTAAAAAAGTCCGGGTAACGACAATTCCGGTAAATAAAGAAATTCCAATTCCCAAACTTAAAGTTAAAGCAAACCCCCGAACCATACCTGAAGTATTTAGAAAACCCCAGTTAAAGGGGTTAAAAAGAACAAAACAAGTAATTAAAGTGCAGACATTAGCATCTTTAATTGAATCCCAGGCCCGGCCAAAACCTAATTCCATGGCTACAGAAAAAGGCTTGCCCGCTCTAATTTCCTCTTTCATTCTTTCAAAAATCAAAATATTAGAATCAACTGCCATCCCGACTGAAAGTAAAAATCCAGCAATTCCCGGCAAAGTTAAAGTCACCGGAATCAGCTTATATAAAGCCAAAGTTAAAAACCCATAAATTATTAAAGCAAAACCTGCCAAAACACCTGGCCAAACATATAAAGCAGCCATAAAAAGAGCCACAATAAGTAAACCTATTAAACCAGCCCGAACACTTTTTTGAACTGACTCTTCTCCTAAAGTCGCTCCAATCGTGTTTTGCTCAACAATCTTTATTGGCACTGGCAAAGCCCCGGCATTTAACTGAATACTTAAAGCCTTCGCTTCTTTTAAATCAAAATCACCGGAAATAATGGCTTCCCCATTTAAAATCGGTTCATTCACCCGGGGAATGGTAAGCGGAATATCATCTAAAAAAATGGCGACCGGATAGTTAACATTTCTTTTAGTAATTTCTGCAAACTTGGCAGCTCCTTCAGAATTAAAATACAACCCCACTGTTGGCTCACCAGTCTGATTTCCGAACTGAACCTGAGAACTTTTTAAATCCTTACCCGTTAAATCAGTCTTTAAGAAATCAAAAATCAAGGCTCCCTCAGGTGAGGCTTTTTTATCATCTGAAAGTTCCCGAAAATCAAGTTGAGCGGTCTTACCAATTAAATCAATGGCCTCATCAATATTTTTAATCCCTGGCAATTCCACAATAATTCTTAAATTACCTTCAGTTTTAGCGGTTTGAATAATTGGTTCAGCTACTCCATATAAATCCACTCTTCTGGAAATAACATTTTTAGCCGCCTCCAAAGCAGTTTCTTTTTCTCCCTCTTCAACTTCAGTCATATCAGCTTCTAAAACTAAATGAGAGCCACCCTGAAGATCTAAACCTTTTTTAATCTCTAAATCCCGCTTAAACTTTAGATTACCCAAAGTATAATCAATCTGGGGTGAAGAAAGGTTAATTTCTTTATTTATTCCAAAAAGATTAATCTTCAAAGGATAATTTTTAGGCAGGGAAATATACAAAGACAATAAAAACAACAAAATAATGAAGTAAAAAATGGTTTTGGGTTTTATCATCTAGCTTGCTAGCTTAAAGCTAGCTCCTATCTTTTTATTTATTTTTCTTTATCTTTTTATTCTTCTTAATTCTTTTTTTCTTTAGAAAACCTTCTCCAATAGTTAACTGCTGAATCCCAGAAAACTGATAAATAAGTTCATTTTTATTTCTTCTTCTTAACACCTCAACTTTATCTCCTGGTCTGATCCCCACTAATTTAGCAAATTCTGAAGGAATGGTTACTCCGAGACTATTACCGACCTTTAATATTTTCTGCTTCATTGGAGTTCATCAGGCTTAACATTAACCATATCTTCTTCATCACCAACAATCATAATCCTAGATGACAATAACACCCGGCTAATAAAGGGATCCCGTCTCTTTTTCCTAAAACTAAACTCCTCTAATGTCATAACCGTATAATTAATATCCCTCCCCAATTTACTCTCAAAACTCCTAACAGCTGAGGCTAATTGCGGTAAAACCACTTCCCCAACTACTAAAAGATCCACATCTTCAGACTGGTGTTCTTTAGCTCGAGCCAGTCGACCAGACAACATGGCATATTTAATCTTGCCAATCTTGTTTTTGTTTTTAATAATCTCTAAACCTAACCCAGTAGTTTTAGACACTAACCTTAAAAGCTCATCGTAAAAAAGATAATCCCTCCTAAAATGGTAATATACCCTGTTGGCCCGAGGCTCTCTTTTAACCATCCCTCTTTCTTCCATTCGAGAAAGTTCCCTTCTAACCGCATTAATCTCCTCCCCAGCTTTTCTAACCAGCTGGCGAACATAAAATATCTCTTTGGGCTCAGAAAGAAAAATCTGGAGCAGTTTCACCCTTACCTTAGAGACAAACATATCCTTCAAGGATGCCATCTTACTCTCCTTTAAGGCAGACAAAATTTATTACTAGTAGTTAACGTCTGTACCTGTGGGCAGAACTTCAATCCAAATCCTGCCCCGAACAAACTCAATTTCGCTGCCGCCTTCGGTTGTAAAGACAGTTCTTCCGATTCGATTCTTTTTACTCCAATTGGCCTTTACTACTTTTCCATCCTGAAAAACTAAAGCTTTGCCAGTCCCGGTGGTACCATATAAAAGGTGAACATTACCAGGATAGCCATCATTAGCCGGTGACTCCTTGGCAAATTGAATAACCACATTTTTAGTCGTTACTTGACTGTCAGTATTTAAATCCTTATGAGCTTCACCACCATTAACCCGCTTGTATTCATTATTTCCACTATCATACTCCCACTTAACTCCATAATCTTTATATTCATCCCAGAACCCAAAGGAAATACTATTAACACTCCCGCCCGGCTCACCATCTTTAAAACTCCAAGGAGTAAAGTTATCAATCCATTCTCCCTCCTCAGGATCAAGGTTAGTCCAATCTCTTTTATCCGCTACTTTCCAAAGTTTTTCGGTCGTACTATACATCGTGTGTTCTGTGGCCACCGTATGACCAATCCTCTCGTAATCCCGCCAAAAAGTAGGATATCCCAAAGAGAATTGATTTAAATCATTTTCCCCTTCCCAGCCATAATCATAAATCTGCCCTAAAGCATCAGCCCGGCCGCCATTTAAACAACCTTCACTCGTCTGAGGATCACAGTGAGCCCCACCAACATGGGCATATAAAGCTGGACCATATTCAGACGCCCAGTCAACAAAATAGGTTCGGGCACTTCTAACTGGCCCCATAATTGTTTCTTTAGCCTGAGTATCACAATAAAAAATCGCTCCAAAACGAGTAATCCCACCTTCAGCCACGGCTTCATAAACAATATCTGTCTTAGATAAACCAGACTGAGGCCTGGCTTCCTCATGGTTTTCAATCATGACAAACAAAGGCCTTCTTTTAGACCAGGATTCTTCTTCTTCTTTAGTAAACATCTTTCCATTTAAAGGACATTCCTTGTCTTTAGGACCCGTTACATCCAAACGTAAACCTTCTTCTGTTTCAATCGCAAAACCATCTTTAGGCATTGAAGGCTTAGCATAATGGTTAAAAACAGCGTAAGATACACCGGTAGACAAAAGGTATATCCCCAAAAAGGCTAAAATAGCAAAAATTTTATCACTAGTAATTTTTTTCATTTTTTATTTTCCTTTCTTGGCTTTTTTAATTGTTTCTTCTTCTTCTTTAGATAGGGGGGCTTCTTTACCCTTGGCTTTAGCAACTGCCTTACCATAAACCCTGGTCTGACCCCGACTATGCAAAGAACTTAAAACTATCCCATTATCTTCCCCATCGAGTAAACTTAAACAAAAACTCTGATCTCCACCAGTATCAGAAAAAGGGTTAAAGCGGACAAAACCGACCTGCTGGAGACTTTTCAAAGCCTTTTTCTCTTCCTTAGTCAATCTCTCCCCTAAAGATTCTAAATCCTTACCCTGTTTATCAACTCTTCTTAAAATTTCTTCTAAAATTACCTTTAAATCTCCTTTTTTAACCTTAGAAATTAAATAGCGGTAATGTCTGGCAGTCTTAATTAAAAAAAAGCTTAAAAAAACCAACCAAAGAAAAATTAAACCTAAAAGAATAATAACTGTATTTATTTCCATTTTATTAAAAAAACATCAAACATTAATTATACTAATCTTATTATTTCCCCTACTAATTTTATCAAATAAGACAAATAATAAACAATTACTCTTTTTTGTGAGTAAGTTTCTTGTTCTTTCTTATTTTAAGAATATTAACCCCCGCTTGTCAATATGATAAAATATCTTTATATGTCTAAGAAAAAAAGAACTAAAAAACAAAAAACCATTGCCAAGCTTAGAAGACAGCTTCAAAAAGTTCAAAAAACCCAAGCTAACCCGGAGATTCATTATAAACTAAACGAAGAAAAAGATCTTAATAAAAAAAATATAAATAAAAACAGTATTAAGACAGTTAAAAAAGAACTTTTTAAAAAAAATAATAATAAACCTATAAAAAATGAAACGTCTTTATTAAATAATCAATTAATAAAAAAAGACCTTTCAAAGGCCTTAATTATCAGTCTTTTTTTCTTAATCCTAATCTTCTTAATTAAAATATTTTTAAAGTAGCTTTTAAAAATATTAATTAAAATATTTTCCCATCTTTTAAAACAGTCTTCCCATCAATTATCACTTGCGAGCCTTTTTTTCTCATATCTTTAACTAAATCCCAATGGATGGAAGATTTATTAATACCCCCGCCTTCCTTTTCTTCATAAGCTTTACCTAAAGCCAAATGAATTGTTCCTCCAATTTTTTCATCAAACAAAGTATTTAAAATTGCTTTTTTAATCCCATAATTAGCCCCAATAGCAAACTCACCCGGCCTACTAGCACCAATATCAGTTTTTAAAACTTTTTTTAAATGGATTTCATTTTGTAAAGCAGAAGCCCTAACCACTTTTCCTTCTTTAAACTTTAGAAAAATTCCTTTAACCACTTTGCCGGAATGAAGGGAAGGGAAATCAAAATAGATTTCTCCATTCATCGTCCCATCTAAAGGAGCGCTAAATATTTCTCCATCAGGCATATTACATTCCCCCGCTGCTACCCGAGACAATCTACCTTTTAAACTAAAGCTTAAATTAGTTTTGTACCCCTTAATCTCTACTTTTTTGGCCTTGTCCATTATTTTTTTAACTTTTAAAAGCTTAAGCTTAATTTTCCCCCAGTCTTGAAGACAGGAGGAAAAATAAAAATCCTCCAGCTCATCCAAACTCATTCCAGCTGACTGAGCCATAGAAGCAGTTGGATAATAAGTTATCACCCAGGGTTTTTTTATTTGTTTATTTAAAATACCCCTAACTGCTTTTTGTCTTAATAAGATTCTTTCTGAACTTATATTAGCTAAAGCCCGGTCATTTTTTGCCGCTTTAATTTTAATAGACTTATCCAGCCAATCAGTAATAAAATCCAGCACCTCGGGTTTTTTCTTTAATTGTGCTAAGGAAGCGTTTTTAAAAGTAAAATAATCTAAGTCTTCAGTCCCCAGCATTAAAAAAGGATAAGCCCCTTTTTTCAAAACCAATTTATAGACTTCCTTGGCCAAAGGCAACCCCAAAGGATCAGAACAACTGACAAAAACCTTGTCTTTAAGTTTAACTTTAATTGAATAATCAACTAAAATTAAAGCTAGCTTTTTTACTCTTTCATCAATCATAATGGATAGTATATCATACTGTGATAAGATGAAAATAATAATAAATAAACAAAGAATTTTCTTTATTCTTTTAATTCTTCCTCTTCTTTTTCTTCTCTCTGCTTGCCAAAAAAAAGACAAATCCTTAGAATCTACTAAAGACAATGAAAATATTGAAAATCAAACTATGATTAGAAAACCTGCTGTCAGCGGTTCTTTTTACCCCAGTAGCCCAGATAACCTTAAAGACCAAATCAATGCTTTTCTTTCTCAAACCAAAGTTCTGGATGAACAAAATCAGCCCCAAATTCTAATCCTTCCTCACGCAGGAATAGATTATTCCGGCCAAACAGCAGCTTGGGGTTTTAAACAAATAAAGGGAAAAAATATCAAAAGAGTTATTTTACTTGGTTCTTCTCACCGTCAATATTTTTCCAAAGCCGCTATCTATAATAAAGGAGCCTGGGAAACCCCTTTGGGTAAAGTAGAAATTGATGAAAATTTAGCTGACAAGCTTATTGCCTCCAGCTACTTAATTGAAGCCAATCCTAACCCCCATCTTGAAGAACACAGCTTAGAAATCCAGATTCCCTTTCTTCAATTAGTTTTAACAGACTTTAAAATTGTCCCCATTCTTTTAAGCCAAGCTGATGAAAAAACAATCTCTAAGTTAACCGAAACCATCAGCCAAAACCTGGATAATAAAACTATTCTTTTAATAAGCTCTGATCTTTCCCATTATCCTGATCAAAAAACAGCTAAAAAAGTTGACCAGGAAACCATTAATTCAATCTTAACTGGAAGGGCTGAAAATTTTGAAAAGGTAATTTCAAAAAATATCAGTTTACCCGGAGTAGAAACATGTGCTTGTGCTGATAAAGCCATTAAAATAGGCCTTTTAACTGCCAATAACCTTGAAATTAAAAATATTAAACTTATAAACTATTCTACTTCGGCTGACTATGGCGGGGACATAAAAAAAACAGTTGGCTATGCCAGTATTGCTTTTTACCCTATCCAAAACCAACCAAAGACAATAAACGTCAACTTAAACAAAGACTCTCAAAATAAGCTCCTTCAAATTGCCCGATCTACCCTTGAACAATATTTAAAAGACAAAACTATTCCTCAAATTGAAATAACTGACGAATCTTTAAACCAAAATTTGGGTGCTTTTGTTACTCTTAAAAAAAACCAAAAGCTTAGGGGCTGCATTGGTGAATTTGAACCCCAAAAAAAACTATATAAAACAATCCAAGAAAAAGCGATTGATGCTGGTTTAAATGATCCAAGATTCCCCCCAATCACCCTAGCTGAACTTAAAGATATCAATATTGAAATATCAGTTTTAAGCCCTAATAAAAAAATAGAAAACTACCAGCTTATAGAATTAAAAAAACATGGCGTGGTTATAAAAAAAGGCAACAAAGGAGGAACATTTCTCCCTCAAGTAGCTCAAGAAACAAACTGGGATTTAGAAACCTTTCTAGAAAACCTCTGCCAAAGCAAAGCCGGCCTTCCCAAAGACTGCTATAAAGATCCAGAAACTCAAATCTATACTTTTACGGCTCAGGTTTTTGAAGAATAGATTCCCTTTTCCTATTTTGTATCCCATAGTCTTTTTGGTATAATTCAGTTTATTCAAAATTACCCTAATAGTTTCTCAAAAATACTTTTCGCCACCCCGGAAAAAGACCAACCTGTTTGTCTCATTGTCCATAATAATGTAGGAATAGGAATAACAATCTCTAGCCGATTAATTGAAAAAGGAATTTTTCCTTATCTATATGCTGATGGACAAGGCTTGTTACATGACTGGAATCAAAACCCAGAAAAATTTAATAATACTCAGACAATCATGATCCATAAAGACTTGGCTGACGGTGGAGGACTAACAGCTTTTAATACCCTTGACTATATTAGAGAAACCCCTCAAGGTGAAAACTTAAGAACTATTATTATAAGCGGCGAATTTTCATACAAAGATACTTGTCTAGAAGCTAAAAATAAACTAAAAGCAGATGCTGGTTATGATCCAATCAACCCTCATAATGGTTATCTACCTAAATGGATGGTAGAATTCATTAAACTAGGTCCTGTTTCTGACCAAGAAAGAAAACTATTTAGAGGAAAAGCGATAATTATAAATGAAAATGAAGCTATACAAAGAAAAACGTGGCTTGAATTTAATAAAAGAAGAGGAATAGAAAAAGAGTAATTTTAAATAAACTATAAAAGTCTTCTCAAGGCTTCAAGATAAACATCTCGATTAAGCCTGGCTGGCTCTTCTCCTAAACCAGTATTAACACTATTATCAACCAGGATAAAATTGCCCTGCAAAATACCTGGTTCTAAATATGGCCTAACATACTCTCTATCTCCGGGCAAAACCGTCGCCTCAATTTGAGCTAGACACTGATGTTCAGTTCTACCTCTTTCTGAAATATCCCGCTCAATCCTTCTTTTAATACAGATAATTTCAGGAGCAAAAACACCTATTACCAAATCAGCTTGATCCTTTAGTGCATGGGCCGTCATAATTCCAGACACTAAAATAATTGGCCGGGGCTCAACTTTTCTAAATTCTCCTCCCGCTCTTCTATGAGTTGAAAAATCATAAATTGGCGCCTTAATAACCAAACCATCTCTTAGTAAACCAACCTGGTGTTCTAATAAACCCCAATCAACTGAATGAGGATGATCATAATTATTAGCATAAACTGACCTGCCATCATTAATCTTGCCAAAAGGGCCATAATACCAATCAGCTGAAATATGAGAAACACTCTCTTCCATCTCAGCCAGAATTTCCTCCACTACAATATCTTTCCCAGAACCAGAAGGACCAAACAATAAAACTATCTGAGGTAAAACAGACAATTCTATTTTCTCTCCAGATTCCCAAAGATATTTCCATTCATCCAATCTTCTGGTTATTTCTAAAAAATTATTTGCCTCACTTGAACTTACATCAATAATTAAACCGCTCTCATCACCAAGAAGCATCCAGCTATCAGCTGAAACTAAAGGAATTCTAGAAAACTCTGATTCCATAGACATACATAAACCTATATATATTTAATTTAAATATTTTGATTATAAACTATAAAAAACTTCCCTTAGCAGTTAATTTTGTGAATTATACTATAAAAAACCTATAATAAAAACAAATTAGTTCTTATGTTAAAATAAAAAGATGCTAACTCTTTTGCTGGCCACTAACCAACCAGGCAAGCTTAAAGAATTTAAAGATATTTTAAAAACCTTTAAATTAAAAATGGTTTTCCTAAATAACCTTAATAAAAAATTCAAAGAGCCCCAGGAAAACGGAAAAACCCTTTCTAAAAATGCTTTTATTAAAGCCCAATATTATGGAGAAAAAACAAAGCTTTTAACCTTGGCTGATGATACTGGTCTCTTTGTTAAAACTTTACCTAATAAACTAGGCATTAAAACCAAGCGCTACCACTCCGGATCTGATAAAGACAGAAGACAAAAACTATTAAAGGAACTTAAAAATATTCCTTTTCCAAAAAGACAAGCTGTTTTTAAAACCGCTGTTTGTCTATACAACCCTAAAACTAAAAAAAGCATAACCAGAATTGGAACCTGCCCAGGCAAGATATCCTTAAAGGAAATAGGCGGGCAAGGCTTTGGTTATGACTCTATCTTTATAGTCAAAGAAAAAAACAAAACCTTTAGTGAGCTTTCTTTAAAAGAAAAAAACAAGTTAAGCCATCGCGCCAAAGCTTTAAAAAAGTTAAAACCCCACTTAAAAAAATATGAAAAAAGTTAAAACTTTTCTCTTTCTCCTTATTTTTTTATTAACTACCCTTCTTTCCTATAAATACTTTTTTCCTAAAAATAATTTAGCCACTTTTCTATCTCCCAAGAATAATGTCTTGGGTGAAAGCCAAACCACCAATCAAGAAAAAAACAATCTATCTAATAAGGTTGAAAATAGTAATAATGAAGCCCAATCTTTTTCTGACCTTATAGATGAAGAAATAGAAAACAAAAAACTCTTGGAAAAAGAATACCAAGGCCTTAAACAATCTAGTTTTGAAGGCGACTTAAACATTGTTTTATTCGGCGACAGCCAAATAAAAAACACTAATGCCTCAAATCTTAAAACTGAATTAAAACCATATTTTCCCTTAGCCAACATCTTTATTCACTTTTATGGATCAAATGATCCTAACATCGAATCTGGCTTTAAAAGATTGGAAAATAGCCTTAATTCCATCAATAAGTTGGAACCTTCCCTTATTATCATAAACTCCTATGCTTCCTCTCCTTTTTTGGAAAAAGAAGACCAGTTATTCAGACATTGGGCAGGATTGGCTAAAATGATTGACTTTATCGACCATAAAACCAAAGCTCAGGTTTTAATAATGGCTGACCCGCTTCTTGTTCAAGAGTCAAACCAAAAAGCCGAAGAATCAACTGAAATAACCCTAGAGGAAAAATATCTTCAAAACACAATTCAATTCTCAAAAGCCCATCAAATCCCCTTAGCCAATCTTTATGAACTCAGTCTCAAAGAAAATCTAGCTTTAAATAGTGCTTTAATTGAAAAAATTCTAGCTGAAGCCATTAGTCAACTTGATTTTAAATAAATTAATTATCTTTAAGAAAAAACCAAAAGCAGAAGACCTAAAATAAAACAATAAAAAGAAAAATACCAGAGCTGAGCTTTTAAAACTACTTGTCTTAATATTTTTAAAGCTAAAAATCCAACTATCGAGGCAATCACTAAACCAATTAAACCAAAATAGAACTCTTGCTTTTTAACCATCATGTCCGGCAACTGCAAGCATAAAGCCCCCAGCATTGCCGGAGCCCCTAAGAAAAAAGAAAAATCAAAAGCCTTTTTTCTGTTTATCCCTTGAAACAAACCAGCGCTAATAGTTGAGCCTGACCGGGAAACACCAGGAATAATTGCTAAAGCCTGAAAAAGACCGATAATAAAAGCGTTTTTAGAAGATAAGGGCCTTTCCTTATCTTTATTTCTTTTCTCCCATCTTTTAGTTAAAAATAACAAACCAGCGGTAACCAGCAAAGCCAAACCGACTAATTTTAAAGAATTAAAAAGAACTTCAATATAAGAATTGAGAATAAATCCTAAAAGGGCGGCGGGAATAGAACCTACTATTATTAAAATCCAGTTCTTTTTATCCTTATAAAAACCAAATATTTTTTTATTAAAAAAAATAATAATTGATATCAAAGTTCCAATGTGAACCAAAATATCAAATAAAACTGGCGGGTCTAAAAGTCCAAAAAGCCTTTGGCCAATAACTAAATGGCCAGAAGAAGAAACAGGCAAAAATTCAGTTAAACCCTGAAATAGCCCTAAAAAAACGGCCTGAACTAAATTCATTTTTTCTTAACCTCTTTTTTAAAATTCTCGTACCAATCAGTCAAGGCCCGAGAAACTAAGTCTTTGGAACCTAAACCGATGGCTAAACCAACTCCCAAAGCCAACATGGCTACAAATCCCATAAAAAGAGTGTTAATTAAAGACTGAGCTATTTTTAACTCATTAATCGCTGCCAAACTGGCAAAAACAATTACCACATAACTGGCAATTTTGGCCATCAGCCTTGAGGCTTTAACATCAACTTGACCTAAAGCGCCTTTAACCACTCCTTCAACTAAACCAGCCAACAAAACACCAATGGTTAAAACTAAAACCGCTGATATTACTCTTGGAATGTAGCCTAAAATACTGTTTAAAACCACAGACACTGTTGATAAACCTAAAACATTAATGGTGGCAATAAAGAAAACCAAAATTATAAGCCATCTGACTAAACCGCCAAAAAAATACTCCACTTTAATTTTCAACTCCGCTTTTTCTAAAAAGGGGTCTAAACCAGACTTTTTGACCAAATCTGATAATCTAATTGCTTTTAAAACTTTAATCACTATTGTCCTCGCCCATTTAGCTAAAACCAAACCAACAATAAAAACCAGAATTGAGGCTAAAATCGTCGGTAAAAAGGACAAAACATTAACTAAAGTATCACTTAAAGCCATTAAAAATGCATCCTGCCAATTAAGCGTACTAGCATAAGCCATTTTTATCACCCCCTTTCATCTTGTTTCCATCATATCAAGATTATCTCTTCTTGGCAAACAAAAAAAACTTTGTTTTTCTTGACTTTTTTGGTAAAATAAGGGGCCTAGGAAATCCAAAGTGACGCTGTTTTGATTCATATCTTAACAGAGGAAAGTCCAGACAGCTGGAAGCAGGGGACCTAAGTTAAAATTAGGGCGGGTAACCGACGGTACAAGCCACAGAGACAACAACTCATTAAAAACCCTAAGGGTTTTTAAAAGAGAGTGAAAAGAGGTAATTCCCCCCGCTGCAACCTCCGACCGATCCGTTTTAAGGACGCTTCCCCAAGGATCAAAGATAGAGGGCATAGACAAATGTCACTTTTAAACACAGAATCTGGCTTACGGGTTTCCTAGGTTTTTTTAATGAAGAACTCTTCTTCGAGAAGAATAGAAAAACTTAATAAGAATTTCAATAAATAAAGCGGCTGGAACAGCTAATAAACCCCCGCCAATTCCCCCAATTTTAAAACCAACCATTAAAGCGACCAAGGTAACTAAAGGATGTAAGCCAACTGACTTTTTCATCACCTTAGGAACAATTAAATTGTTTTCCAACTGCTGAATTAAAATATATAAAGCTAACACCCCTAAACCAACCGGATTAGAAACAGAAAAACCAATAATCACCGCCGGAATCAAAGCAATAGTTGGTCCCAAATTAGGAATTAACTCCAAAAAGCCAGCTAAAATAGCTAAAGGTAGGGCAAATTCAACCCCCAGTAAACCTAAACCAACAAAAGACATTAAACCAACAATTACCATTAAAATTAATTCCCCTCTTACCCAACCACCTAATTTTCTTTCCAAAGCCAAAATCAATTGTTCAGCTTTCTGCTCCCCATTTTCATAAAATAAAAAATGAAGGTGTTTTTTTAACTGTCTTCTTTCCATTAAAAGATAAAAAGTAACTACCATAAAGGCGAAAATTTGAATCACATTATTAAAGACTGAAGCCATAATCTTTAAAGCATTCCCAGTTAAGACCGTTATCTGGTCCTTATAGTCAGCTGGCTGAAGATTAAGCTTATAGTAGCCAATGGTATTTAGAAACTCTGGTAGTTTATCAATTAAAGCTGAGGTTTGTTTCACTAAAGCCGGGATAGAAGATGCAATCGCAAAAATAAAACCGCCAAAGATTAAAATATATAAAAGAAAAATTGATAAGGCTCGAGGAAGCTTAAGCTTTTCCAATTTATCAACCATGGGAGATAAAGCGGCGGTCACAATCAAAGAAATAAATAAAAACAAAATAATGGCTCTAATTTGATATAAAAGGAAAAAACCGGCAATAAATAAAAAAAAGGTAAAAAATGATTTATAACTAACTTCTATTTTTTGCATTTTTTAGAATCAATAATTAATAAATATTTTGTATTTTAATCATACCAACTCTTTACTAATTTTACAATTTGTTTTTCAAATCCCCCTTTTTGTATAGAAAACCACTTAATTAATTTCATTTTCTTTAAAAAAGTTAATTGCCTTCTTAAATAATTATGCTCATCAAATTGCCATCTTTGAATGACTTCTTTTAAATCCTCTTCTCCTTTAAAATATTCCCGCCACTCTTTATACCCGGTAGCAGTCATGGCTTTTAAATCCCAGCCATAGCCTTTTTTCAAAAGTCCTTTAACTTCTTTTTCTGACCCAGCCCTAATCCTTTTCTCCACCCGCTGATCTATCTTTTGATATAAATACTTTTTTTGAGCTTTTAAACCAATTAATAATAATTTATCAGCTTTAATAGACTTAAAACCAGACTTTTTTTTCAAAGTCTGGACCACTTCAATGGCTCTAATTAACCGCCGGGGATTATTTTTATCAGACTGATTCATTTCCTCATATCTTTGGCTATAAACCTGGCTTAACTTTTCTTGAAGCTCCCCTAGGCTCATCTTTTCCAATCTTCTCCTTAATTTGTAATCCGGCTCAACCCCTAAAGAATCAAAACCATTAATTAAAGCTTTAAGATAAAAACCAGTCCCGCCTACAATAATAGGCAGCTTATCTTTTTTCCACAACTCAAATATCTTTTTTTGGGCCACTTTAAACCAATCAGCCACGGAAAACTCCTGATCTGGCTTAACTAAATCAAGACCCCAAATTGGAACTGGTAAAGGTAAATCCTTGCCGGTCCCAATATCCATCAGTTTATATACCTGGCGGGAATCAGCAGAAATCAACTCGCCGTTAAACATTTGAGCTAATCTCACTCCCAGTTTAGTTTTGCCGCTAGCGGTTGGTCCAGTAATTATTAATAATCTTTTCATAAAATACAATTAAATTATTTCTTTTTCTTATTTATTATTTTATCTAAAATCCCAAACCTTCTTTTTTTCTCTTGAATGGAAACATCGTCCTTAAATTTGTAAGCCGCTGTCCCCAGCCTGGATGAATATTTATTAATAAACCCGACTGAAAAACCAACCTTTTTAACTAAAGAAACAGTCTTTTGAAACTGGGCTTCAGTTTCTTTAGGAAAACCAACAATAATATCAGTTCCCAGCTCAATCTCCGGCACTGATTTTCTGATCTTTTTAATTAAATCCAAAAAATCTTTTCTCGTATGCTTCCTATTCATCCGCCTCAAAATCCGGTCATCACCTGATTGAACTGCTAAATGTAAATAACGGTCAATTTTAGAAAGTTTTAAAGCCTTAATTATTCCATCAGTAAAATCATGAGGATTAGAAGTCATAAAAGATATTTTTTCTAACCCCTTAATCTCATTTAACAACCCTAATAAAACCGCAAAATTATTCTGATATTTTTTCTCCAACAACAATATTTTTTTCTTTAATTTCTTATCTTTAACCTTAAAAGCTTTATTTTTATGATAAGAATTTACATTCTGGCCTAATAAAGTAATTTTAGAATAACCTCTTTTAACTAACTCCAAAATCTGACAATAAATCTCTTCAACCCCTAAAGACTTTTCCCGGCCACGAGCAAAAGGAACCACACAATAAGTGCAATAATTATCACAGCCTGTCATAATAATAACCCAAGCATGATTTTTATCTTCTCTTAAAGGCTCAACCCCTTTAGTTAATTTCTCAATCTCCACAAACTGATCTACTAAGGGCATCATTTTTTTTAACTGCTTTAGAGAATAACGAAGCATACAACCGGTTAAAATAACCCGAGGTTTTTTCTTAAGCTTGGAAATATTATTTAAAAGTCCCAAAACCCTATCCTCTGCTGACTGCCTAACCGAACAAGTATTAATGACCACCAAATCAGCCTTTTTATAAGATCCAACCAACCAATACCCCTTTAACCCCAAAGCACCAGCAATTTTCTCTGAATCCAACTTATTCATCTGACACCCATAGGTTTTAACAAAGTAACGCATAACCTATATTATAGCGAACAAGGACTAAGAAAACCAAAAGAAAAAAGAAAAAAATGAAGATGAAAAAATTAGAAAAAGGGCTTAACTTTGATTTTTTGTTTGTTCTTTACTTTTTAAAACAACTAATGCCCTCTGAGCTCCCTCATATATCTCAGGAGCATCTACAGAAGAAGTGTCCGCTTTTACAAATTCCATTACTTCTTCTAAATTCCCACCCATACGTTCTGCTAACTGACGCAAACCTTGTAGATAAATATTTTCATCATCTTCGGGGTGTAATTCTCTTTCTGTCATATAACTATATGAAAGAAAATTATGAATAATGACACTTATAATAAACCCCAAAAATGCCAAAAAAAACTTAGGCGGCTTAAAATGAATGGAAATAATGATTTTTCCCAGCCTCCTTGCTTTAAAATTAAATTTTTTTCTTTTTTTCATTAATATATTTTACCAAAACTTACAACTAATAAACTACTAGCTTGGGAGTTTTTCTCTTTTAAATCAGACCAAAAAAGCCTAATATTTTTTTCAATTAATTTACCTGCTTGACAAAAAAAACATTTAGTCTAAAATTTAATACTGAAATAATTTTTTCAATTTTAATCATAATTTTTCAGTTTTTTTTGGAGGGTTAATCTAGTTTAAAAAACTAAGATTTAGCTTTAAATTTGGATCAGGAAAGAGCGGATGAGGCTGACAAGCCTCCGTCATTAAACTTAAGCCGGAAGCAACCAATAGTCTCCTTGGAAAAATCTGTCCAAAAGGAGGCTTTTTTAGTCGCCCAAAATATTTTTGACCGGTTGGTTGATAAAGTTCATGTCCAAGTGGTAACTGACATTTCCACCTGTCAGCAACTTTTTGAATCTTTTAGCCCCAAAGATACGGTTTTCTCTACTTGGGATTTTAGATTTGCCTGGTATAATGCCTATAAATATTTACCCGCTTTTTTTGTCATTTACTATAATGATAAACCGGTTGGTCTTCTGCCCCTCTGGTATGAAAATGACAAAAAACAATTCCGCTGGTTTGGCTCCTGGTGGATGGAAGAAAGCAGTTTTTGGGTCTTTAACCAAAAGTATATTCCCTTACTTTTAGCTCTAGCCCCGGAAAGAACCTATTTAAATGCCATTACGATTGACAGTAATCTAGCCAAAATCCTTAAACTGGAGCCAGACGATCCCAAATATGTCCTTGATTTAAGAAACAAAACCTCAGCCGAAGAATTCTTAATCAAGCTTAAAAAAAAGCAGCGCTATAATTTAAAAAGAGACTATCGAATAATTGAATCCCTAAGGCCTGAAATTGAAATTAACAATTACTCCAGTTTAGAAGAGCTTTTTAAACTTTCCATTAACCGCTTTGCTGAAAAAGGAGAGCATTCTGATTTTATTGATGACCGGCGGAAAGAAGCTTTCAGACAAATTATTAAACAAGCAAAATCTTACCAAGTCAGAATAATTAAAACAAAAATTAACCACCAAACCGCCAGTCTTGATTTTGCTTTTTTATACAAAGACTGCTACTGTGCCGCCAAATGCGGTAATAATGTTAAGGCTTTTCCAGGAATCGGCAACTTTATAAATCTCTATCAAATTAATGAAGCCATTCAAATGGGTTTTAAGAAAATTGACTTTTTAGAAATCAGCTATGGCTGGAAAGAAAAAATCTTTCAATCCATGCCCCTTTACTATTTTCAAAAAGGCCTAACAAAAAAAGAACTAAGAGAATAAAACCCCTTAACTAAGTAAAATCTTATATTTTTCCTTCTTTTGAGCTTTTAAAAGCCGTCATTTTAAAATATAATTTTGTTATGTCTGTTTTGGAAGTAAATAATCTTAAAAAATACTACTTTAATAAAAATATTTTTGGCAACACTTTTTCCAAACTCAACCAGGCCAAAAAAACGCCTCCTAAGCCGGCTATTACTAAGGCAGTTGACGACATTTCTTTTTCCATTAAAAAAGGAGAGATTGTTGGGCTTTTAGGGCCTAATGGAGCTGGTAAAACCACTACTTCTCATATGCTTTTAGGTGTTTTAACTCCAACTTCAGGCTCAATTAAGTACTTTGGCCAAGAGTTTAATGAAAAATCAAAAGAACTATTAAAAGAAATTAACTTTTCTTCCGCCTATATTTACCTTCCCTGGCGGATGACAGTTTATGAAAATCTTAATGTCTATGCTCATATATATGAAGTTAAAAACAAAAAACAAAGAATTAAAAAACTTTTGAAAGAATTTGAGGTTTATGAGCACCTTAATAAAAGAATGAACGAGTTGTCAGCCGGCCAGAAAACCAGAGTTTTGCTAGCCAAAGCTTTTATTAACTACCCCAAACTCATCATCTTAGATGAACCAACTGCCAGCTTAGACCCAGATATTGCCGTTAAAGTCAGGCAATTTCTTTTAAAACAACAAAAAGAATATCAGGTGGCAATGCTTTTTACCTCCCATAATATGCATGAAGTCCAAGAAATTTGCGACCGAATCATTTTTTTAAACAAAGGAAAAATCATTGCCCGGGATACACCCAATGGCCTCCTAACCAAATTTAAAAAAAACAAAATTAAAATGAATGTTTTAAAAAACAAAGAAGCTTTAGAAACATATTTAAAAATTAATAACATTAAACACTACTGGCAAAAAAACAAAATTGTTCTGACAATTGACGAAAAAGTAATTCCCAAAACTTTATATCAACTTTCTGAAAATGGAGTCAGATACACTGAGTTAGAGATTTTAAAACCAAATTTAGAAGATTACTTTTTAAGAATGTCCAGAAATAAATAAAATAATAAATAATTAAGTTAAAAATAGACTATTTTATTTAAGTTAAAAAATCATGAATATTTTTAGAATCAGAGCCGTTATCCTAAGACACCTATATAACTTTAGACATCATTTAGACCGGTTAACCGACAGCTTTTACTGGCCGGCAATGGACATAGTTTTATGGGGTTTAACCAGTCAATATATCCAGAGCTCAGGTGAAAAAGTCAACCACATTGTTCTTATTCTTTTATCAGCTTTAGTTTTCTGGCAGGTAATCTGGCGGGGCCAATATGAGATTACGACCAACTTTTTAGAAGAGCTTTGGAGTCAAAACCTGTTAAACATGTTTTCCTCGCCTTTAACCTTAGGCGAATGGGTAGTAGGAATTATAATCTTAGGCATTATAAAAATGGCCGTCACTATTATTTTTGCCATCTTTTTAGTCTGGGCTCTTTATAGCGTTAATATTCTTAACTTAGGCCTTTTACTAATTCCCTTTTTCTTGAGTCTTCTTATGATGGGCTGGTGGGTAGGGTTTTTTGTTACCAGTGTTTTAGTCAGGTTTGGCCGCCAGCTTCAAACTTTAGCCTGGTCTGGAGTTTATCTTTTAGCCCCTTTTTCCGCTATTTACTATCCTGTTAGTTCTCTGCCTACCTGGGCCCAGGTAGTTGCCAAAGCTATCCCGGCTTCATATATTTTTGAAGGCATGAGGCAAGCTCTTTTAACCGGAGAAATTCCCGTCCAAAAGCTAATTTTAAGCTTTGGTCTTAATATTATGTATTTAATAATATCTTTAGTTGTTTTTAAACAGAGCTTTAAAAAAAGCAAGGAGTTAGGTTTAGCCAGATTAGATTCAAGCTAAAAGTTTTTTTAAATCAGTGGGTAAAAAATCCCCAAACCGGCAGTCGGTGTTTTTTAGCCTTCTCATAAAATTCTTTTTTAGTTTTCCTTAAATAATCTTTGTATTCATTAGAAAAATACAACCGCTTGTATTCTTCTAAAACACCAGGAAATTTGGCTTTTAAAACTTTAGCTAAGTTAGTAAAATTTGCCCCCCGGCGATTAAAAGTTTCTCCAAAAACCTCATCCACTTTTCCCTTTAAAGCTCTAAAAATTAAATCCAGGTCTGTTATAAAAGGCAGAATCGGACTAATAAAAGCTGAGGTTTTAATATCTTCGGCTTTAATCTTTTCCAAAGCTTTTATTCTTTGACTGGGCAAACTGGCATTAGGTTCAATCCACTTAGCTTTGTCATCTTCTAAAACACCTAAAGATAAAACCACTTTCTTTTTCCTAATATTTCCTAATATATCTAAATCTCTTAAAACCAAATCTGATTTAGTGATAATCTCTACTTCAAAGCAAGGATATTCAACCAATAACTCTAATATTCCCCTGGTTAACTTAAATTTTTCTTCAACTTTTTGATAAGGATCAGTCACTGAAGATAAACAAAGACTATATTTTTTCCTCACTCCTTTAAATTTTTTTAACTCTTTCTCTAAAATCTCTAGAGCATTAATCTTAACATCAACAAAACTTCCCCAAGGTTCTTTATGGCCAGTAAAACGCTTCATAAACCGAGCATAACAATAAGCACAAGTATTAAGACAACCTAAATAGGGATTAATAACAAAATCACTTTCAGGAAGATTACTCTTAACTAAAACCGATTTAACTTGAATTTCTTTAATTTTCATCCTGTCTTAACATTATACTCTATTAAAGAAAAAAGGGCTTAAAAATATGCTTTAGGGATCTTTTTACCGATATTCATGCTTTAAGCACCTATTTAGCCAAGTTCGGACCAATGGCTCGCCTACTTTACCAATTTCTCTAATTACTGTAAGTTCCTTACTTATTTCCCCATTTTTAAGAAGTAACGGGCTAAAATTATCTTTTCTTTCCATTTTTATTTCTATTTCTTCCACTGGCTTATTATCTTCCAAACGATAATCTATTATTCCCCCTTGGACTATTTTTATTGTTTCCTGTCTAAATCTTTGACCTTCAAAATTATCATTTCTTAATAAATCAGCTCTCATTCTACCCAGCAAAGCCCCAAAAATACTGTTTAACTCAAATAATTCCTTAAATGAAAATTTATCTTTGATAAATAAACAATTTACTATCCGATTTAATCTGTCCTGATCATGTTGATATAACTTGACTAAATTATTAAGCACATTTTCCCCTAATTTCTCTAGTATTTCTAAGGCTTCTTCACCTTCCCAACAGTTTCCTACCAAATAGCCTTCAAAACCTGTTCCTCTACCACTAGGTAAGGATAACAAGGGGGGATTATGCCTCACCACCTCCCACCGGGCATGGGCTTCCAATAAATTGGAAGGAATTGAACCTAATATCTGACTTCTATCCTCGTTTTTATTAAAATAACATAACTGATCTAACATCCCTGGCCAAGCAGGAATATCTTTAATAGTAAACCTACTTATTTTCTCCTTTGGAATAATTAAATCACCCTTTTCCATTTTTAATACCTATTTTATAAGTATAAAGTCTACCTTTATTATAAGGGCAGTTTCTAAAAAACCTGAAGCTAGAATTAATTTTACCAAATTTCTTTAGATTTTATAACTCCTTTTAATCAGAGCTAAATATAGAAGAAATCCGGTTACCGATAAAATTGGTGATGATAATTACCACCAAACTAATAAAAAGATGTTCGCCTATTACTTTAAAAGGATTTTCTTTTTGCTGTCTGGCTAAATAAAAATTAAAAACTATTAATAAAAGCAGTCCCCAAACAATACTCACCTTAACTGCTATTGGCAAAGAAAATAATAAAAATGGCAGACTAAAAGTCATTGCCGAAGCAAACTTAGTTAAAAAAGTAAAAAGAGTGGCTTCCCAAATTTCTTTGCTGGTATGAACATTTTCTGATTCTTCAGAAATATGAATCCCCAAAGCATCGGAAAAAGCATCAGCCACCGCAATAGTCAATATCCCTCCCAAAACAGCGATTTTAGAACCAGTCCCCGTATATAAACCAACAATCAAACCTAAAGTAGTAATTATTCCTGAAGTCACACCAAAACTTAAACCAGTTTTTAAAGAATGCCTCATTTTAAAATTATACCAAATCTGCCCCTATCCTCCAAATAAAATTTGAATCAAAGATTAATTAAATTAAAGCGTTTATTTTCTGTTTTTAATTTAATTGCTTGAAACTGGATATGCTAAAATATACCTATGATTAAAGCTATCTTTTTTGATTTAGATGGCACTCTTATCAACAGTCTTCCATTATTTATTAAAGCTTATGATCTCGCGCTTAAAGAACAAGGCTTTACTTTTCCCAAAAAAGAAGTCGCCAGCACTTGTTTTAGAAAAACTGAAGCAGCAATCTGTCAGAAACTAAATATACCTGATAAAACTAAACAGTTTAAAAAAACATATTTTACTGGTTTAAAAAGACACCTTAAAGAAGGAAAACTATTTAATAATGTTTTGGAAACTCTAAATTTATGTGTTGAAAAACAAATAAATTTAGCCATTATTAGCTTTGCCTACAGATGGTATGTAGATAAAATGATTAAAAGGCTCAATTTAAAAAAGTATTTTAATCCCATTATTAGCTTTAATGATGTAAAAAACCCCAAGCCCAATCCCGAAGCAGTAATTCTAGCCTGTAAAAAACTTAACCTTCAGCCTCAACATACAATCGTAGTTGGAGACAGTAAAAGTGATATTCTTATGGGGAAAGCCAAAGGATGTAAAACGGTTCTATTTTATAAAAAAGGATATGATTTATTTTATGATTTACAAACACTTAAAGAAAGTCACCCTGATAAAATTGTTAAAAATTTTAGGGAATTAAAAAAACTTATATTAAAAAACAAAATACTTTGAAGGCCTTAAACTACTCCAGCTAATCTCATTTTAAAAACAAGTCTAAAAACTTACTTAGTCAATAAAAGTTAAGGCTATTCCCTTTTTCCCCGCTCTTCCTGTTCGACCGATCCGATGAACATAATCATTATATGTTTCTGGAACATCATAGTTTATCACATGGGTGATATTCTCAATATCAAGCCCTCTGGAAGCCACATCGGTCGCCAGCAAAATCTGAACCTCATTATTCCTTAACATCCTTAAAGCCCTTAACCTCTGTCCCTGGCTCTTATTACCATGAATGGCTGCGGCTCTAAAACCTCTCTTAATTAGATTTACTTCAAGTTTGTTTATTCCCCATTTGGTTCGACCAAAAACCAATACCTTTTTAAATTCTTCTTTAATCAATAAGTCATGAAGAATTTCCAGTTTGTTTTTACCCTGAGTTCTAATTATATCTTGATCAACATTTTGAGGAGTGGCGCCGGTTTTTACCGCCACCGTTATAGGGTTAACCAAAAAATCTTGCATTACCGTTTTTATTTCCTCTGGTATGGTGGCAGAGAAGAACAAAGACTGACGGCTCTTGGGTAAAAACGAAATAAGGTGACGGATATCATGAATAAAGCCCATATCCAGCATCCGATCAACCTCATCTAAAACAACGTTTTCATAATAATTAAGATTTAAGATCCGCCGTCCTACTAGGTCTTTTATTCTTCCAGGAGTGCCAATAACAAAATTTGGTCGCCTATATAATTCTCGTGCTTGATTATTTAATGAAGCCCCTCCAATGCATAAAGTTGAGTAAATCCCCATCCCCAAACTAAAGAGTTTAAATTCATCTTGAATCTGAAAAGCTAGTTCTCGGGTAGGGGCGATTATCAAAACCTTTTGGCTTCTATCTTTGGCCACTTTAGTAATCAAAGGCAGTAAAAAAGCGGCTGTTTTTCCAGTCCCAGTGTTAGCAATCCCAATAAGATCCTTTCCTTCTAAAATAGGCAGGATTGCCTGATCTTGAACCGGAGTTGGCTCGTCATAACCACGCCTCAAAACATTCTTTTTAACTGTTTCATTTAAGGGAAAATCAGAAAAACTGTTCACGACTAGATAAGGTTCTTCAATAACATCAACTGCTTTTCTAACAAACATCAGGGGGTTTAAAAAAATACCTTTATTTTGATATCTACCCCGACCACCAGATCTATTTGGTCGGTATTTGTCAAATGACCTATTATTATTCCTGCGATAACCACGGGAATAACCACGATTAAAATTACTCATTTTTTACTATCCTAATGGCTTTTAATAAATGGAGACGATTAAAAAAGGGGAAGATATAAATACCTAAACCAAATAAACCGACTCAAATCAGAATTAACTTCTGATCAATATTTAAAGCTTAATAAAAAGAATTATAACACATCTAATTATTACTGTCTAATTATAGGATATTGGCTCCCCGCAATAGAAGAAGTCAGAACCTCTTTGTCCTATTAAATCTCTCTTAATGGTTAAACTGAAAGCTAGCTCTCCATTTGCTGACTGAGAACAAAGCCTTTTGAATTACCAAAACTAATAAAACCATTAAGATCTAAGATTGTCTTATCAATTTTAGAGTTATCAAAACCGGTCGCCGCTAAATTTGCTCCAGAGAAATCAGTCTCAACAAGGTCACATTCCTCAAAAATAGCCTCTTTGAGATTGGCCTTTCTAAAGCTAACTTTAGAAAGATTACAAAAAGCAAAAACAGTTCTTGGAAGTTCGGCTAAATCAAACCTACAACCTTTTAAATTAAACTTCTTTCTCCTATACTTACTACCCTCTTTTAACTGCTGGAAAATACAATTCACCATGACAACTCTGGAAAAGTCACACTTTTTAATTAGGACGTCAGTAAAATCTAAATTGCTTAATTTACTTCCAGGGAAAGAGCAGGTAAAAAAACTGGTTATTCTAAAATAGATCCCCGAGAAATCACAAACTTTAAATTTACAATTTTCAAAGCTACTAAAATCTAAATTAGTCTTTAAAAATTTACAACTTATAAAAGAATCACCCTTAAAATCTTGACCCTTAAGTTCTTCTTTAGAAAAAGTTTTGTTTTTGTAGATCATAACTAGCCTAGAATGATTCTATCAAATTAAAAAATTAAAAAAATCCAAGAAACTAAACTTCCAAAGCTGGCTCCCCCTAAAGAACTTATTCTGCAACCATAAAATAGAAATTAAAATTAGTCTATACGAAGTCAAACAAGTTCTTAAAAAGAATCTACTTTTTCTTTAGCTTTTTTTCTTTAATGTCTTTTTTCTTAACTGGTGTTAACACTTTAATAACTTTGTTTGCTTTCTTGTTTGTTAATTTTTTGCTCTTTTTCGTCTTTTTCTTTACTGACTTTAATTCCCCACCTTCAGCTAATGATAGTAAATCAATAATTGTATTAAGCTTAATATTTAGAATTTCAATTTTTTCTTCCAGCTTTAAAATACTACGACTATCTATATTACCTGGTGAAGGTCTTCTTGAATCTCTGTCGCTAAAACTTCTTCTGTCTCTAGACCTATTAACATTACCTCCACCTTTTTTCCCAAAACAATCACTACAATATATTGGCTTGTCACCACTTGGTCTGAAAGGTACTTGGCAATCCTTACCGCATTCATCACAAACTGCATTATGTAATGAAGGTCTTCTTGAATCTCTGTCGCTAAAACTTCTTCTGTCTCTAGACCTATTAACATTACCTCCACCTTTTTTCCCAAAACAATCACTACAATATATTGGCTTGTCACCACTTGGTCTGAAAGGTACTTGGCAATCCTTACCGCATTCATCACAAACTGCATTATGTAATGAAGGTCTTCTTGAATCTCTGTCGCTAAAACTTCTTCTGTCTCTAGACCTATTGTCTGATTTAAAATCTTTCATAAATACTCCTATTAAATACTATTATAATACTGCAGTATATGCATTACTAGCACAAATAGCAAAAAATACTTTAAAAAAAATCTGAATAATTAATAAAATGACAGGGGTTAAAATAATCTTAATACTAATAACTTTGATTATATTAAGTTATAAACTTGCTCCCCCTAAAGGACTTATTCCGCAACCGAAAGGTTAAGTTTGATTATAACCTAAGTGATGTTAAATTACTCTACGCAAGCCTAAAGATTCAAAAGGAAGGTAATTTCAATTCTACTGGCTCGAAGAGCGTAACTTTAATATAACCAAGCAATTCAACCAGATAATTCAAGTCTTTCAGGATTTTAAGCTGGTGCAGGAATTGAGAGAGGAAACAGGGAAATTACAGGTTCAGCATGTATTAACTTGACAGACTCTCTTAAAGAATTTCTATTTTATTGATTTCTGGATTATATATGTAATCTGCACCTAAAATACGGTTATGAACAAAATAGGGTACTCCTTTTTGTTGTAATAGGCTCTCAAGCATCCACCCAATACTGACTGGGTTACGTACCAATCCTCCGTGGTCATGACTATGTGCTAAAAAGGTTCCTGTCTTACTTTTATCCCTAACACTTAAATCAGCCTGTCTTATTCTATCCTCATATTCTCTAACCAGCTCTTGTATCTGGCTTTTTGCATATTCATCTCTATCTGTAAACTCAATCCCTTGTGGATTTCTTGACCAAAAATGTGTTTTTCTATAATCAGCAAGAAACATGTTAGTTCTAGTAGCAAAATGTTGGTCGTAAGTCCCATCCCAAACATCTTCATAAAAACCAACAGATTGTTGGATACAGTCAAAGTCTGATTGTCCGAGAAATGGTACATAAATGTCTATCCAAGCATCTTCACCTTTTTTTAGCATGGCATTGTAAATTTCTTCACTCTCAGGACAAACAAATAGCGGGCTTTCTTCAACAATTCCTCGACTTTCAAGTTCAGATTGTATACGAAAAGCGTGATATAACTCATCGTAAATTTTTCTTCCTCCGAAAAGGCTCCTTCTAATCTCTTTTACTGCAGAAAGGACATCACTATTAGGTGCAATTTTTAAATATCTCTCAGTAACCTTAAAAAAATCTTTAGTATCAAGTCTTCTCCTAAGACTTTGTGATAAATATCCCGCGGATACTCTGGCCGCAGAACTTTCAGTCAATCCTGGAGTACTTAGTTGACAGGCAAGATAAGGAATTCCCAAAGAATAAGTAGCTATTTCTTTATCTGACAAGTTTCTTTTGCTATCCCTCTTTAAACTTTTAATCACAAACATAATTTCTGACTCATCCATAGCCGGCAAAACTACCTGTACAACACTAAGTTCAGAAAGGTGTTCCGTGGCGGCTTGTAAGATGTCCTCTAATTCCGTAGGGACAGCCATAGTTACAAAGTGACCTCTCCAGTTCTTTATAGGTTTTTCACTGTGGTGATAAATAACATCTAAGGGTTTTACAACTTTTCCATTATTTCTGCCAATATCAACCGAAATCTTATCAATTAAAGTGCTTTTGCCAACACCGCTCAACCCCTCAAGTATTAAAAATAGCTGTTCGTCCCCAGTAGTGGTTAGCTTATCAACCACTACCTGAGCTACTTGTTCTTGTGTGGGGGTTAACTTAACCGGCTGGAAGAATTTTTCTCTACGTTCTAAATCCATGGACAAGTATTATAGGACAAAATGATAGTCTTTTCAATCTAAGTCCAGAACTTAAGACCGGGAAATTCCAGGCAGTGCTTTTTGACAGTTCCTTTTCAACTAAGGAATTCTATTAAAGGCGATTTAAGGCTAGTCTTTGCCTGAAGTTATTGGGTATATTAAGTTCCGATTGGCTCCCCCCAAAGAACTTATTCCGCAACCATAAATTAGAGTTTGATTTTAGGCTTAAAAACATTAAGGCCGTCTTTGAAACACTTCAACTACAACCAACTTATATCTAAAAAGGCAATTGGCTAATTTTATTTAGCAAGTATTTTGTCAATAACTTCTATAAATTTCTTGTTCGTCTTCCTTAACCGTGGACTTACCCTAATAAAACTAGCTTTTTCAAGATTAAAAAATGAACCATTTACGACAGATACTCCTTTTTCATTTAACTTGTCAATAAATTTTGACGACGGACTTGATACTTTCACTAACAAATTATTAGCCTGAGATTTAATTACTTTAAAACTTCTTTTTTCTAATTCACGGCTTAAAAAGTTTCTCTCACCATTCATAAATTCCCTAGTCTTTTTTATAAACTTAGTATCTTTAAAAGCCATTAATGCCACTTTTTCAGCAATAGTTGATACAGGAAATGGTTGACTTGCTTGTTCTAATAATTGGATTATTTCTTTACTAGCAACACAAAAACCTATCCTAAATCCTGCTAATCCAAACGCTTTTGAAAATGTCCTTAAAACTATTAAATTCTTTAACCTATTCACTTCTCTAATAACTGTCTTTCCTCCAAATTCTATATTGGCTTCATCAACTACTACAATTGCTTTTGTGGATTGAACAAAATCAACTATTTTTTTCTTTGAAATCACTCTGCCAGTAGGATTATTGGGGTTGCACAAAAATATCAACTTTGTATTCTTATCTATCTTGGATTTTACATCATCTAAATCAATATCAAAATTAGGCGTCATCTCTGAAGAAATAACCTTCCCTCTACTCATTTTTGAGGCCACATCAAACATAGGAAAAGTGAGTTTGGGAATAATTACTTTATCTCCTGGTTTTAGTAAAACCTGAGGTAAGAGCTTTATTATTGCTTCCGAACCATTAGCCACAAAAATACACTCCACTTTTATCTGAAATCGTTTAGCTATGGCCTTCTTGAGCTGATTGCAATCCGGGTCAGGATAATCAAAAAAGTCAGCTTGGGTTAGCTGTTCTAAAACCCTAGAAACCTTAGGTGAACACCCAAGAGGGTTTTCGCTCAACGACAAATCTATCGGTAATTTCTTACCGAAAGCATATAGGTTTCTAAAACTTGGTAATTGTGTTTTATTCATATTTTTTCCATTAAAAAACCTCCCGTTTGGGAGGTTGGATAGTTATTTTTCCTTTAAATTAGGTTTTTAAACCACAAAACTACCAGCCCCCCTAAGAGAGGTATAATGCCAATAATAAGCACTGATAGTTATCTGTTTCATACTAATAATTATTATATCACAAATTACTAAATAAAGTATTCAAATATTATAGGATATTTAATCCCCCTAAAGGACTGGTTCTGCAATAAAAAGATTAAGATTGTATTTGATTTAAATAGCCTTAAGTTTCTATTTGAAAAACTCAATATGCCTGCTCAGGGTAATAGAAAATGGTCGAACTTCTATACAGGCTAAAGAGTATACTTATGCAACTTGTTAATTCTTCAAATACTTATCAAAAAAATCTACTGAACGCTGAAGAGCTATATCTAAATTATATGAAAGATTGTGGTCATCCCCTTCGTAAGTATAGAACTTAACAGTTTTACCTGCATTACTAAGAGCTGTATTCAATTTCTCGCTTAATACCAAAGGCACTTCTTCATCAGCTGTTCCATGTTGAATCTGCACTGGTGCAGTCACATCTTTTATAAAAGACATTGGGTCAATTGAAGCCCAAAACTTAGGATTAGTATTTATATCACCATATTGTTCAGCCAGTAATGTTCTACCATTAGGTCGTCTGGTTGGCTCTCCAGGTTCTGGTGATGGATGAGGTCTGTTGGCATATCTGCCATGGTGGTTTTCTGCCAAATCTTGATAAGTGCCAACTACTCCTGCCCATATTTCTGCCGCTTTAATATCATTGGAAACTACCAAAGAACGCATCACTATGGTTCCACCCATGGAATGCCCCCACATCCCAATTTTCATTGGGTCTGCATCCTCAAATCTTTTTAGTGAAGAAATAGCATTAAGAATATCAATGGTGTACGCAGGTGAATACTCGGGAAATTCAGAATTCCCCTCTGAGTTTCCATGTCCTCTGTAGTCTGACTTAAAAACAATGTAGCCATTTCTTGAAAAAGCATCAGTATAGGCAATATATTTTTCCGTAGTTCGGTACTGCTCTGGTTGAATATAGCCATGGTTAAAAACAATCACTGGCCAGCCCGTTTCAGGTTTTTCTCCCTGCGGAACCGTTAAAAGCGCATAAATTTTCAATCCATCTGATTTATAAGAAGCAATGTATCTGTCGTAGTTTGAACCTGGTGGAAGCGTCTGCTCAATCACAATCTTACTCCCTGGATATTCTTGCTCCCGCATATATTCAATTGACAAAGGGTTGGGCTGATTTGTTAATCCTCCATAGTTTTCTGGATTAGAAGGTAGAATACTACTTACTATGTTACTGCGCTTAGAAACATTAAGGTAAGTAAAAACCCCAGCAACAACTGTAAAAACAATAATAAATAAAAATGCAGTCCGTTTATTCATAGTTAAAATAAAAACCCGTTTAATAACTAATACAATTTAATAAGTACTATTCTTTCAACAAAAAAAGCACAGAAAACAAAACTGAGAAACAACTGAATAAATAGCTTAGCTTAAAATAATTAGAATTGCCACTCAAGCTAATGTTTCTTATAAAACAGTCAGTTAAAAGCATTCCGTAACGGAATTTTATAACTAACTATTGTAAAATACTAATATGTCTAAAAATCTTTTTCTCATTATTAAAACTTTTACTGCTCTATTTATCGGCACCGTTTTTGGTTTTCTCATTCTTTTTTTTATTGCCAACCTCTCCCTTAATTTTGACCACCAACTTTATAAAACCCTGGGTATTAAAAAGCCGCAAATCATTGGCTTCCAGCCTTTTTGGCTTCTACAAAAAGCGGACAAGCCTTATGAAAAATACATCAACACTTTTACTTACTTTAGCCTAACTCTTGATACTGACGGGACAATTGTTAAGCTAGTTAACCCCCAGGAGGAAGAACCTGGCTGGACAACATTAAAAAACGACAGTTTCCAAGAAAAACTGCAACAAGCTAAAAATAACAACTTAAAGCTCTCCCTTTTAATTCATAATAGCAACGAGGCCAGTATCAGTGCTTTACTAAAAGAACCAGAAAAACACGCCCAAAACCTGGTTAACGATGCCATGCCAATCATGCAAAAATATGCTTTTACTGACCTTAATCTAGATATTGAGAGCTTTGAAGTAGCCTCCGAATCTAGCCAGCAACAATACACTGCTTTTATCAAAGAAGTTAAAAGTGGGATTGATAAAAACAATTTAGGCACCCTCACAGTTGAAGTCCCCCCAATATCTTTAGTCCAACCCCGATTAATCAACGTAGAAGAAATTGCCAAAATTGCAGATAGGATTGTTTTGATGGCTTATGATTTCCACTACATTTACTCCTATATTGCTGGCCCCGTTGCTCCAATAGGAGGAGCAGATGCAGTCAGAGAGTTTGATGTAGCCACGGTGTTAAAAGAGGCCTTAAACGTAATTCCTAGGGAAAAAATTATTCTCGGTATTCCTTTATATGGTTACGAGTGGGAAACCATTAGCAATAAGCCTGGCGCACCGACTATTCCTAGTGGTAGCGCTACTGCTAGTAACAGAAGAATTGCAGAATTGTTAGCTTCGTGTAACAACTGCACTAAGGCCTATGATGAGCAGGCTAAACAACCATATATTATTTTCCAAGATGGGGATTATTTCCACCAAATTTATTATGAAGATGAACAGTCCCTGGGAGAAAAGTTAAAACTAGCCAAAGAGCATAAAATTGCTGGTGTAGCTTTATGGGCGCTTGGTTACGAGGGAGAAAACCTTCTTGAACCACTAAAGACTTACAAAAAACTATTTTATTTCGACCCTTCTCTCCCCATCATCAACTAAAATCTCTTCTCCTTCATTTAATTCCCAAACATGAGTTTCGTTATCTAAATCCACTAAGGCCAGCTTTGCCTTGCCAGATAAAATTCTAACTACAATTTCACTCTCCTCAACTGTAATCTCACTTTCTCCAGGCTCAAAAGACATCAAAGCATGAAGACTGCGAACAGAAAAAGTGTTGTTGTTTCCTAAAAGTCTGTAGGTAACAAAACCCGATAATTGACTTATAAGGAAATTATCAGACATTAGGTTAGACAACCCTATTTCCGTATCTGAACCTAAATCAATCCTGATAAAATCAGGGAATTCTATAGTCGCCTGAGATTTTTTCCCAGTGGCTATTTTTTCCCCCTCAATCAAAACTCCTCCCACATCTTCAACGGTTTCAAATTCTTCTTTATCTCTAGGTTCTTTTTTAACATTGCCATCAATTATTAAAAATCCTCCTTTAAGAGCCTTAGTGGGAGGTTTAAGATTAAAAGAAGATTGTTGCGGGGAGAAAGAAGCAACGGGCATTTTTTCCACCTGCCAAAGCCGAAAAACCATTACACCCCCAACTCCTACTAGGAATACCAAAGACAGTATTAGTAAATTTATTCTTTTACTCATCACAGTCAGGACAACCAGGTAAATCTTTTACTGGATGGCATACTCCATCACAAACCCTCTTAAAACAGTAGCTATAACAAGCGTCTGGTTGGGGTGTTGGTGTTGGTGTTGGTGTTGGTTCTGGACTAGGTTCTGGAGTTGGTGTAGGAGATAGTTCTCCTGAACAATTTCCCCCAACTGCATTACATGCATTCACCCTTCCCCATGTCCAATAACTACCAGTACCTGAAACTGCGTCTGCTGTTTTTTCAATCCTGTCTCTAACATCCTGATTGCTTAATTCTGGGTCTTTAGCCCAAACTAAAGCAGCTATTCCAGCAACATAAGGAGTGGACATCGATGTCCCATTGCCAAAATCATAATTATTTGACCTACCATATACTGTTTGCAGGTAGAAAGGATGGTTTGGGAAGGTCGAATAGACATTTTCCCCAGGCGCTGCTACATCTACCCAGCTGCCATAACTAGAAAAGGATGCTTTTACATCATTATTATTCGTTGCTGCTACCGCTATACATTTATCATAATATCCTGGATAGGTTTTACTAGGATTAGCACTATTTCCTGCAGCTGCCACAACCACAAGTCCTTCACTCCATGCGTAGTTGACCGCAGATTCCAAAGTAACTGACTTTCTTGATCCACCCAAGCTTAGGTTAATAACATCAGCTCCATTATCTGCAGCCCAGATAATTCCTTCTGCAATCCATGAATAAGCACCATAGCCAGTATCACCTAAAACCTTAACATTCATTAGTGTTGACTGGTATCCAACTCCAGCTACACCAATCTCATTATTAGTGTCTGCCGCGGCTATTCCAGCAACGTGAGTCCCATGTCCATATAGATCATTAGAAGTCTCACTGTCGGTAAATTCAACATTTACTTCAACCTTTCCCATTAAATCAGGATGGTCTTGGTCAATTCCTGAATCTAAAATGGCTATTTTGACCTCTGGACTACCTGTAGTAATACCCCAAGCTTCTGGAGCATCTATGTCTGCATCAGGAATGCCCTCTACACAAATATCACCTACTGTGTTACAGGTTTTTTGACCCGTGTTGTTTAATCCCCATTGCCTTTCAAATTCAGGGTCATTAACTAAAGCTAGGGCAATATAGTTAGGCTCAACATATTCAACCCGACTATTTCTAGCATAAGCTGAAACTGCTTCACCCACACCTTTACCTCCCATATCTACTACCTGAACATTAATTCCAGGAATAATCTCTTTTACCCTGCCACCTAGCTTCTTATGGATTTCACTGACCTCGTTTAGACTAGCTGAGTCTTTGAATTTGACCAGAATTTCTCCTGTCACAAAGTCATTTTTACCTTCAGCAGAAACTTGGTTTTGAGTAAATAAAATAAAAGCAGAGACAACGGTAACAAAAACCGTAAACAAAAGAATTGTTAATTTCTTCATATTTTTTTCACCCCCTTTATAGTTTTTAACTACTTAATTGGCAAGCAATTTAGCTAACCAACCGAAAAGACTAAAACCTGATAACTGTTCTTCTAATTGGGTTTCAAGTTCATCAGCTTCAATCTGTAGTTCATCAATAGCTCCCTGAACATCTCCAGCATCAGCTGGCAAAGAGCCTTCCTTAATCTGCTCAAGTTTTTTAATGTCATTTCTTAAACCAACTACGTCACTTCTTACTTGACCAGCATTTTTATAGTCAGGGCCAAGCAAAAACTTAACTGCTTTGTTTCTTTGACTCATTTGCTGCAAAGCTGTCTTGGTTCTTGTTTGCACCCTCTCATGATTTTGAACCATAGATCTAACCTGCTCTCCAACTTCCGGATCATTGTTGCGTTCGGTCACCCGATTCAGGTTTT
>Ga0210057_1000221_pt1 | contig 100113 bp, 85 predicted proteins | sample CryGeyCG2114_010_2_FD_183968 | JGI IMG/M metagenome (GOLD analysis project Ga0210057, IMG submission 183968) | Groundwater microbial communities from aquifer - Crystal Geyser CG10_big_fil_rev_8/21/14_0.10 (SPAdes) (version 2) | ecosystem: Environmental > Aquatic > Deep subsurface > Groundwater ...
AAATTAAATCTATTTATGCATTATTACAATTATCAGAAAAAGCATAGAGGATTAGGGATGGACGGTAAAACGCCTATGGAACGATTAAATGAACTGGCAAGTGTAAACTTGACGCTGCAATGCCACAAATGTTGACAAAATACTTCCTGAGTGATATAATGTAATGTTCAAATCCAGATAACACAGGAGGGTCAAGAATGGAACAAAATCAGGATAGAGATCAATTGTCCAAGCGGATCAAGCGACTGGATTTATACACTGAGTTGTATAAAGCTGGTGAATATTTGAGTGCATTTGTAATGATAGGGTGTTGGTTTTTTGGTATGGTGCTTTTGCTTAATGTGTCTGACATTCCAGCGGATGAAAAATGTCAAGCATTTTGGGTCATGATGGGATTGTTTGGTGCTAGTCTTGGATTTCTTGGTTTGGCCTTTGTTTTGTGGCAAATGATGATCAAAACAATGAGGCAAAGTGTTGATCTGGGGATTCAATTGAAGATTATTCAGTCTGCAGAATGTTTTGAGTAAGTACTTGAATTAACGATTCAAGTTCTTTTTTTGTTTCAATAATGAATGGTTTGACATAAAGTTCGTTTGATGTTACGATTAGTTTATAACTCCACGAAGGGGGGAGATCATGAATGAAAAGCAAAAGATGACTGTAGTTGGTGTGCTTGTAATTGGAGCTATGATTACTGCGGGTATGGGTGTTTTGCTGGGAGTTAGGTTTGAAAATGTTCCTCATAGTTTGGGTCTGTTAATTTGTGCTTTTACATATATCCTTTTTGGCGCAGCGTTGATGGAAATCACGAGAGAAAAGCATGTGTTTGTGCTGTTTGTAGGAACAATAATTTCGGCCGGAATTGATGTTATGGTCGGAATTCAATTTGATAACACTGGGCATTTTGGAGGGTTGTTGATATATGCTCTTGTTTATATGATGTATGGAGGAGAAATTATAAGAGCTCTGAAGCGGATTCAGCGTGAAAATAATGGTTAATAATGTTAAAACGGTAAGATACCGTTTTTATTTTTTTAAATTTTTATATATAAAGTCTAAAATAAGGTAAATTTCAGCTATTGACAATAAATATGTAATATTGTAAAGTGTAATGTTAATTTGAAAAAGGGTAAGTACCAGTTGAATGTTTAGATTCTGAAATTCACCTACGTTTCAGCCTTCATAAAAATTATGGCTGACAAGAAAACTTCCGCTTACGCCAAGGCTTCAGCGGACAAGCCGGCGGGTAGGCAAGTCCAGGATGACAAACAGCGGGAAGCTCCCTTATCAATTATTAATAATTATGACTATTCAATTGACCACAATCAAACTAATGAGTATTTTGCGTGGATTGGCATATAAACTACGTGGCCTGGTTTTTGATTTTAAAAAACCAGTAGGCGAAGTTTATGAGTGGGATTTATATTTATCATTAAGTTATTCAATGTTTAGACCCTAAAATAAGTTCAGGGTGACAAACACTTGAAGTGATGAATATAAGTCCTACTCAGTCGAGTGGGATTTTTGTTTATTGACAACAGAAGACGGACAACCAAAGGAGATGGACAATGTCTGAACTCAATTGGGATGATAAAATTGCTGATGAAGATCGTAATGCCAATTTTTTCTTTAGTGCCTTGAAGGTGTTGTGGCGGATGATGGGGCAGTATCGCTGGGGGATTTTGGCTTCATTTGCCTTTCTGGCGATCAATCAGGGATTGAACGTAACGTTTCCATATTTGTGGAAATTGATTTTTGATCAAATCCCGCAACTGCTTACCGGAGAATTGAAATTTTACAAGCTAGTCATTTTTATTGGTGGCATGTTTGGATTGGGATTTATCAATACAACGTTTTGGCATTTTGTAATTCAGATTCGGTTTGCTCGCAATCTGATCAAATTGGAAAATTTTTGGCCGGTACAAGCTCAGAAAAAATTATTGTCATTGTCAGTTGGGTATCATGAAAAAGAAAATACCGGCAAGAAGATCAGCAAGATTGACAAGGGCTGCGACAAGATGGTTGATTCAGTATCAAAGTTGTTTTGGGAGTTGGCTCCGCAAATGTTCTACTTGGTGATTAATATGATTTTTGTCTTGGTTATTGATTGGCGCTTGGGTTTGATATTTTTTGTACCGTATGTGATGATTTTTTATGTTGGAATCAAGAAATGGGACAGTTTTGTGGCTGATTGGGAGCAGTGGGAAAAATATCGAGAAGAATCTAGTGGATTTTTTTGTCAGTCAATTATCAATGTCAGAACGGTACAGAATTTTGTTCAGGAAAGAAGAGAGGCAGCGAGACTTCAGGCAGTTCGCAGCAATATGACGACTTTGGATATTGGAATCAATAGAAATACAGAAAGTTTTTTCTGGAAATTTTCCACATCATTGCAGTTGGTGTTTTATTCGACGATTTTGGTGGGTTTGTGGTTTGTGTATCAAAAAGAAATTACGATTGGATCTTTGATTTTTCTGATTTTGACTGGCAACGTGATTATGTCGAATATTTATGGCATGATTAATAGTTACTCGGCAATTATTCGGAGATTGGTGGCTGTCGTCAGGATGGAAAAACTTTTGCAGAAAAAGTCTGATATTGAAAATCATGTAGATGGAATAGTACCGAATGACTATCAGGGACATCTTGAATTGGATAATGTTCAGTTTGTTTATCCCGGTAGCGAAAAACCGGTAATTGATAATTTGACTTTGCAGGTACCGGCCGGGAAAATGGCAGCTTTGGTTGGTAAAAGCGGTGAAGGCAAGACTACACTGATCAGACTTTTGGCTCGTATGTATGATGTCACGGATGGCGTAATCAGTTTGGATGGACAAGATATTCGAAATTATGATTTGTGGTGGTATCGCAAGTTGTTTGCGGTGGTGCAGCAGGATGTGGATGTGTTTGACACGACTATTCGCGAAAATATCGTTTACCCATATCCGGATGCGACGGTTGAAGAAGTTCAAGAAGCGGTCAAAGCAGCTCATTTGCATATAATGATTGGAGATGCGGAACGGTTCCCCAACGGATTGGAAACTCAAGTGGGTGAACGAGGAGTGAAATTGTCCGGTGGTGAACGTCAACGAGTGGGTATTGCTCGAGCATATATTTCTTTGTTGCATGGGGCAAAAATTCTTATTCTTGATGAAGCAACGTCAAATCTGGATTCAGAGGCGGAGCGGGCGATTCAAAATATGATCAATGATATTCGCAAGCGTTTGGATATTTCACTGATTGTGATCGCTCATCGGTTGTCGACGATCAAAAAAGCGGACCTGATTTATGTTTTGAATAATGGTGGAGTGAAAGAATCGGGAAATCATGAGAAATTGATGAACCGAAATGGATTGTATGCCAGTTTGGTGGAATTGCAGCAGCTGGGACAGGTTAAATGATTTAAGGGTGTTAAGGTGAAAAATATAATACTGAAACAGCAGTGTTATATGTTGACAAAATTATTTTTTGTGTTAGAATCGGATAGCTCCTCACAATCAATAGGAAGGTCCAATGGTCAGAAAAGACCGAACCTTGGAGGCCTTGGCTCGAAAGCAATCTAATGATTGGAAGGCGGCACTAATAATTTTCGGTAGCTTGTTTGTTGGTTTTGCTCTCTGTTTGTATTTTGGATAAATATTAAATACTGTAATATCAGTATTTTTTTGTTTGTTTACATTAAGACTATAAAGTGGTGGTCTAGGCTTGGGTTCTTTACAAAGTTTTATTTTATTTGTATAATTGATCACAGCATTTGTATGTCAAAAAATAGCTTGTAGCTTATAGCTTTTAGTGGTCAAACTAGAAGTCATAAGCTAACAGCTAATAGCTTCCAATCAAATATGGGAAATCAGAAAAAAATATCAATAAGAGGGGCTAGAGTTAATAATTTAAAAAATGTTAATGTTGATATTCCTCGAGACAAATTTGTGGTAATTACCGGTTTGTCCGGGTCGGGGAAATCATCACTGGCTTTTGATACTATTTACGCTGAAGGACAACGACGATATGTCGAAAGTTTGTCTTCTTATGCCCGTCAGTTTTTGGAAGTCAAAGAAAAACCAGACGTTGATAGAATCGATGGTTTGTCACCGGCGATTGCTATTGATCAAAAGTCAGTGGTTCAAAATCCAAGATCAACAGTGGGAACAATTACCGAAATTTATGATTTGATTCGTTTGATGTATGCTCGAATTGGTCGATCTCATTGTCATATTTGCGGCACAGAAGTGAGAAAGCAAACAGTGGATGAAATTGTAGATAAAATTTGGAAGATTAATAGTAAAGTTAATGTAACAATTTTGGCTCCAGTCGTTCGAGAAGAAAAGGGAACTCATAAAAAAGTATTGGAAGAAATTAGAAAAGCCAATTACTATCAAATTCGACTTGATGGAATTGTTTATAATATAGAAGAAATTGATGAACTAGATATTGATAAAAATTCAAAGCATACAATTGAGGTGGTGATTGATCGGGTGTTGCTCGATGGGGATAAAGAAGTTAAGACTCAGTTGAGAGAATCGGTAAAAATAGCGGCTGATTTGGGTGATGGGTTGGTGATTGTTCATCGCTCTGATAATGATGAGGATATTTTGTACAGTCAGTATTATAGTTGTCACAAATGTGGAATAAATTTGTCTGAAATTGAGCTTAGAAGTTTTTCTTTTAATTCTCCCTTTGGTGCGTGTCCAGTTTGTTCCGGGTTGGGAATGAAACAGGAGATTGATCCGGAATTGGTCATAAGTAATCCCAAGCTAAGCCTGGCTGAAGGGGCGATTAAACCGTGGACCAAAATTTTTTCTAATCAAAAATCAATGTGGCAATTGATGGAAAAGGTATCCAAGAAATATAAATTTTCAGTCAATATTCCAGCTAATAAACTTAATAAAAAAGCTCTGGATATCATTTTGTATGGTACGGGTGATATTTTGTTTGATGTTGGAGCCCGGAAGATGATGTTTGAAGGAGTAATTCCTGGTTTGGAACAAAAATATAAGGAAACGGATTCAGAATATATTCGTAAGGAAATTGAAAAGTATATGCGAGGGCATATTTGTTTGGCCTGTATGGGTAAGAGACTTCGACCTGAGAGCTTGGCGGTTAAAGTGGCTGGTCTGTCAATTGACAAATATACAGATATTTCAGTGAAAGAATTGGCTGATATTTTTAATGAAATGGTTAAAACGGTTGTGAAAAATGATGGAACATCTAAAACAACCCAAAAACTGGAGTTTATTAAAAAAGAATTGAATCAAACTGAATATAAAATTGTGGAACAGTTGATCAAAGAGAATGTTCGTAGAATCAATTTTCTGGAAAATGTTGGTTTGGGTTATTTGTCACTCGGGCGAAGTTCAGTCACCTTGTCTGGTGGTGAAGCTCAACGATTGCGTTTGGCAACACAACTGGGGTCGGCATTGTCTGAGGTAGTGTATGTTTTGGATGAACCATCGATCGGATTGCATTCAGTTGACAATGAAAAATTGATTGCGACTTTGAAAGACTTGAGGGATAAGGGCAATTCAGTTATTGTGGTTGAACATGACAAGGAAACAATTGAGGCGGCTGATTATGTGATTGATTTGGGGCCAGGAGCGGGTATTTATGGAGGTGAAGTCGTGGCGGAAGGGACTCCGGCAGAGATCAAAAGAAACCCAAAGAGCTTGACGGGACAATATTTGACTCATAAAAAGAAAATTGAATTGGTCAAAAAAGCCAAGCGGGGGAACGGTAAAAAATTAACGATCAAAAATGCGGTGGCTTATAATTTAAAAAATATTACAGTTGATATTCCACTGGGAATGTTGGTTTGTGTTACTGGCGTATCCGGTTCGGGTAAATCTAGTTTGATTAACGATATTTTGGCCAAGGCTTTAGCTAGGCAGTTTTATCGATCAAAAGATTTGCCAGCTGAGCACCGAGCCATTACCGGTATTGAAAACTTGGATAAAGTGATTACGATCGATCAAACGCCGATTGGACGAACTCCACGATCAAATCCCGCCACATATACTGGAGTCTTTACGTATATTAGAGATTTGTTTACTCAAGTACCAGAAGCCAAAATAAAAGGTTATGATGCCGGACGATTTAGTTTTAACGTCAAAGGCGGACGCTGTGAGGCTTGTGGTGGTGATGGTTATGTGAAATATGAAATGCAATTTTTGCCAGATGTTTATGTGGAATGTGAGGAGTGTAAGGGCCGACGATATAACAAAGAAACATTGGAAATTCATTATCGAGGGAAAAATATTGCTGATATCTTAGAAATGACAGTTTCTGAAGCTAAAGATTTTTTTCGCGATACTCCGATTATTAATGAAAAATTGACTACGCTGCAAGAAGTAGGGTTGGATTATTTAACTTTGGGTCAGCCAGCAACTACACTTTCTGGTGGTGAAGCGCAACGAATAAAATTGGCGACGGAATTGTCTCGCTATTCAACCGGGAAGACATTGTATATTTTGGATGAGCCAACTACAGGTTTACATTTTGATGATATCAATAAATTGCTTGTGATTTTGCATCGTTTGGTGGATAAAGGCAATTCGGTTTTGATTATTGAACACAACATGGATGTGATTAAAAATGGAGACTGGATATTGGATCTTGGACCGGGTGGTGGTGATCAGGGAGGTGAAGTGGTGGCAGAGGGAACTCCAGCTCAAGTCGCTAAAGTAAAAAAATCAGTGACGGGACAATATTTGAAGAAAGAGTTGAGTTAATGGAGAGATTAAGATAATTTAGAAGATTAAAGGTAAGCGATTGAGTTTATATAAAAAAGGCCTTGAAAAAGGTCTTTTTGTTTTTAAAAGAAAAAGCTGACTTGTTGAGTCAGCTGAAAAGGAGCAGGGGCGACAGGATTTGAACCTGCAACAGACGGTTTTGGAGACCGTTGCTCTGCCAATTGAACTACGCCCCCTTAGAAAGAACATTTTTATCTTAGATCATTACCGATAACTTGTCAACTATTTGGATTGAGTAGCCAAAACCCATTGATCGTAGCATTTTACCAAGTCATCAACGAAAACTCCAAGGTTCTTCGTTGTGTGGTGGGGCATGATGCAGATTTTGTAAACGATTCGGGGGCAGCTATGAGTGTCTTGAGGGTCTTCAGGGAAGAAATCTGAACGCAAATGGTAATCTTTTAGTTCTTGGTTCAGTGAGCGAAGCTTGGTTGGGAGATCATCCTTATCGCCATCTTCATCAGTAATGAATGTTGGAATGCCACTATTGGTTCCATGAAAATTACTAAATGCTGGGAAATTGATTTCAATCGGGGCAAAGTTTACCCATTTTGAGAATGGAAGGATCTTTACAAAGTGACTGGCTTTTTCCTGCAACAATCGGATAAAGTAATCTCGGAGATCTAAGCAAGACTGCACATATTGGCGTTGACCAATTTGACCTTGATTTTGAAACTGGTGATAGGCTAGAACCGGCGCCAAGCAGGTGCGTGAGCCGGAAAAAGTGCTATCATTGTGTCCCCTGACATAGTTGACATCTCGGCCGACCAGACTCATCAGGTCTTTGCGGCAGAGAAAAATACCAGCCGGGTAGGGCAGTTGGCCCATTTTATCACCATCAACGGTGATGGACCTGACTCCAGGAATCTCAAAGCCAAAATTTAGCGTTGGTCTGACAAATGGTACGGTGAAGCCAGCAAAACTGGCGTCAACGTGAATGTAGAAATTAATTCCTAATTGACGGCGATGAGTTTCCATAATGTCAGCGATTTTTTCTACCGGATCGATTGAACCCATCGTGGTGGTACCAACTGTAGCTACAACGATAAAGCGACGGAAACCTTCTTTTACCTTTTGTCGAATTCGTTTGTTGAGGCTGGGCATGTCCATTTCACCAGCACCATTCATGCCAACATAATTGACACCATTGCCATTTGTGTCAGGCATAAAATGATGATTGTGATTACAACGATTGCAAATTCTGGTATGATGGTGACCAATGTCAAGCATTTCGACAGCTTTGACAATTGAGTAATGAACCAGTGGGGTAGTCAGAATGGCAATACCTTTGTTGAATGGATCTGGGTGCTTGCGTAGCCATTCGCGGCCGACCCACAGACCCATCAGATTAGATTCTGTCCCACCACCACAAAAATAGCCATCAGAATTTTGGGGCGTGCCACCGAGAACAGAGGCCATCATCCAAATAGCTTGAGCTTCAATTTTTTGAACGGTTTCAAATCCACCTTCACCAGGCTTGAATTTTAGCTTACCAGAAGCATCAATTTTAATATGAGTGTGACTACCAATGTTGTTGATCTGTTTGGCAAGAAGAGCTGTTGATGATTCAAGCGTTTCAGGTGATAATGGTGTGCCAGGATAGCACATTGGTGGTTTTTCCTCTTGGTATGGTGACTTGATTTTCTCAATTTGGGTTTTTGGCTTGCGGGGTTGAATCGGCCAAGAACAATCTTTAACATGAATACCCTTGGGTTTTCGGGCTTTTCGCATACTATCTCTCCTCTGCCTAGCATGTTGGTTTGGGCGCTTGTTCCTTGGATCTTGTCTTCACACAATGACGTCGCGATGATTATTCATGTGTCCTCCTGTTTGGTTGTAAAGGGGCGGTTCAAGTAAATGTACTGGATGTTTTAGTTTACGGTGTTTTAATTTTCATGTCAAATTAGCGGAGATTTAAAAGCTTGACAGAGTTACAGAATTTGATTATATTATAATAAGGTTCATTAATAGTGACAAATCTCTTGGAACAGGTAATTTGGGCTTGTTTCGTCCTTCGACGCGCCGTCATTATGCGGCTTGCTCAGGACAGAGAGATTCCTGCGGCGTCGAAATTTTGACTTAGTGGGAATTCGGCTTCCTCCGTAACCATAGGATAGGATGTGTTGTCTTCTTGACAAAGCATCCAAAGTGCCGTAAGTTTTGATATAAACTTGCGGAAGAAAGGTGGTACCGTGGAGTGTTTTATTTTGACTCTTCATCCTTTCTAACGTATGGAAACATAGGTTATAAAGGATGAGGAGTTTTTTGTTCTTTACATTTTGAGGGATAATACGTATACCAAGAAGGAGTAAGCAATGAAGAGCAATAGCGCTGCGGCCTATTTGTTTAAGTTTTTGGCAGTTTTATTTGGAGCCTCTGAGCCTAGTATCTTTATGCTAGCAATTGAAGATATCCCGGTAGAATTGGGCGTCATGTATTTTTGTTTGTTTGGTGGTTTTTTGATGTTTGTCATTAATTTTTTGTTGGCTAAAAATAAGAGGTGTCAAATTGAGCTTCTGATCAAAGAAGTTCGTACCAAGAGTGTTTTTGTAAGACTATCGTTGATTGCACTAGCAACATCAGTTTTGTATGTATGTTATACTCTGGCAATGAAAAATCAGACTGTTACCGAGACGGTTTTGGTAATTAGAATGGCGCCACTTTTTGCAATTGTATTTGCTTTGATTGTATTACGAGAGAAAGTTAGAAGCTGGTATCTTTTGATTCTATCATTTGTACTTGGGTTTGTTGGTGTTTTGTTTATTCAAGACTTGTCGTCTCTATCAATTGATTCGTTGTTATCATACTTTATGATATTAGCATTGGTAGCAGCGTTGTTGTTGGCATTGAGTAATGTACTGATGAGGCAATTGGATCAAACTTCTGCGTTGAAGAAAAATATGATAGTATCTCTTTATTTGATTATGGCTGGTTGTTTGGTGTTAGTTTATAATCTTATGATTGGGTTGGATGAATGGGGAATTAGTGTAAAACAAGTATTCTATTTTATCTATGTAGGAGTTTTCACATTAGCTATACCATCAATTCTCAATTTGAAAGCATATGAATTGTTGAATAGTTTTAGTCGTTTAGCATTTTGGGACTACTTTATGCCTGTGGGTGCAATGATTTTTGCATATTTCTTGAATAAAGAAGTTGGATTTGATTATGCAATGTTAGCGTTCAGTTTTGTATTAATTACAGTAGCAGCGATATTAGCTGATAGAAGCATTGAGAAGACCAAACAAACAAAGGAGGCGTCATGAGTTTGGACATCAAGCATGTACTAAAGAATCATGCATACCAAAATATTCCGTTGAGATATGAAGAGGCGTATCAGCTTGGATTGTATGCCTTGAAGGGCTGTGATGGCGACCTGTTGGCTCAGATTCAGAGTGTAGCGGCACTAAGTGCGTTGCATACATATGCTACTTACAAATGGACGTGGTCAAAGAAAGCTGAAGAACTTCATGGGCATCGTCTGCCAAAGAATGCAGCTGAACAAATCGCTGGAGTGTGTGCAGCGATATTCGAAGCTGACATTAAGATGTCCGAATATGGTTATTTGCACCCAAAGGTTGATTTTGTTATGGATAACTGTGGTATGGGTGGTGACTTGATTGTCACTCCAAATGTCAGTACATTGGCTGCGTTGGTTGCGTCAGCAGCTGGAATTCCAATGTGCAAGCATGGATCACCTGCCAATGCTGATCAGGGTAGATACGGAAGTTCGGACTTTGTAGCATTGATTTGCAATATTAATGAGTATGCTCAAAAACGTGAAGTTGAAGAAATGGTTGAACGGTTTGGGTTTGGTTATACAGAAGCTCTAGATACTCGCTACAAGAAAATTCATTTGCAGACTCATCAGATTGCTGAATTGCCACACATGAATGATATCATTGGTCCAATTACCAACCCGGTTGATCCGAGGTTGATGAGACGACGAGTGATTGGTGTAAATCACTTGGTCAATCCAGGTGTCGTGGTCGAAGCTCTGATGATTTTGAATAAACGAGGAATCACGAATTTTGAACATGTTATGGTGATCCGAGGATTTGTCGACAATGATCATTATCGAGGGATGGACGAACTGTCGATTTGTGTTGGTGGTACTAGAGTGGCTGAATTGAAGGATGGTCAAATTCACGAGTATGAGCTTCGAGCTCAGGATTTTGGTCTTGTACCAATTCCGGCAGAGTCTATTTCACCAATTGGTGACAAGGGACAGTTTTCCTTGGCGATAATCAAGGGTGAGGTAGATGGGCCAGTTGTAGATTTTGTTCTAGCTAACGCGGCTTTGCTTTTTTACTTGGCCGGCAGATCAGATGATTTGGCAGAATGTTATGTTATGGCCAAAGAATGTTATTTGAGTGGTAAACCATACCAAAATATGCTTGAAGTTCAAAAAGTTATCCCAAAAGATGTGTTAAGGATCGTTGGGAGTTGATTTAACACGATTAACTCCCGCTTTTTTAGATTTTATTATTTATATATAATATGGAATTATTAAAAAACAAAAAAAAGTCAGTGGTAATTGGTATGATACACTTGGCTCCGTTGGATGGGTGTGAAGGGCATCCAGGTTTTGAGGTTGTCAAATTGAAAATGATTAGAGACCTGGAAGTTTTACTGGCGGGGAAAGTAGATGCTATTATCATTGAAAATAATTATGACTTGCCTCATTATGAGAAGGCCTTGAAGTCAACCGTGCCACAATTTGAGGAACTTTCTAAAGAGTTAAGAAAAAGAACTGATTTACCGTTAGGGATCTCTTTACTGTGGAATGATTTTGAAAATGCTTTGGATATCGCAAAAAAACATAACTTTCAATTTATTCGAGTGCCGGTTTTTGTGGATCGAGTAAAAACTAGTTATGGAATATTTGAACCAAAGGCTAAAGAATGTATTGATTATAGAGAAAAAATCGGGGCTGAACACATAGGTTTGATGGCTGATATACAAGTAAAACACGCTGAACATTTGATTGAACGTTCAATTGCTGAGGCAGCCAAAGAGGCGGTTGAAAAAGGAGCTGATGCTTTGATTGTGACTGGTAAATGGACAGGTGATCCCCCAACGAAAAAAGATGTTGAGGATGTTCAGACTATAAGTGGAGATGTCCCAGTGGTTTTGGGTAGTGGAGTAACAGCTGAAAATATTAACAATTATGATGTTCATGGTGTAATTGTTGGTTCATATTTTAAGGGTGATGAAAGAAAATTTGAACATGAACAAAATTTGTATCCATGGGAAGTGGCTTATGATATTGAGAGGGTAAAAAAACTCACCCAAGCTGTGTAATTCACGGCTGTCAGGAAAGGATGGTTATGCAGAACATTAACAAAAATAGATTGGTTAAAGATTTTTGTGAACTAGCAAGAATATAGAGCCCCTCAGGAAAAGAGGATAACGTGGCTCGATTGTTGATGATTCGTTTGCAACAGTTAGGTTTGCAAGTACATACTGATGATTATGGCAATGTGGTAGCTTTCTTGGATGGAGAAAATGCGGCTGGAGAACCTTTGGTTTTGTGTGGTCATATGGATACGGTGGATGTAGTTGAAAATGGACAGGATGAAATAGTAGTTAACGTTGGTGAGGAAAAGATCACCAGTGATGGTCAGACTATTATTGGGGCGGATAATAAAGACTCGGTGGCGGCAATTTTGGAAATGGTGGAGATTATTATAGAAAAGAAATTGAAACATCGGCCTTTGGAGTTAGTTTTTACCAGAGAGGAAGAAGCGATTTCAGTCGGAGCCAAGAAATTCAATTTTTCGTTGTTGACAGGAAAAGAATGTGTAATATCTGATATGTCTCAAGCATATGGGAAAGTTGTCCGCAGCGCGCCATACTGTATCCAGGTGGATGTGCAATTTGAGGGCAAAGAATGTCATGCCAAAGAACCAGAAAAAGGTGTAAATGCTTTTGTGGCAGCTTGTGAATTTGTTACTTTGCTTTCTGCAACAGAAATTGAAGCATCTGTCAGAATGAATATTGCGGCTGGTATCGGTGGCGTCAAGGATTTTTCCAGTAAGAGTGATATTTCCATTGAGAGTATAAGTAAAGCAAATCGTAATACTGTTCCTGGTATGGGGAATGTGTTTATTCAACTCAGAGGATTGGTAAATGAACATGGTGATAAAACTGTTGAACAGATTCAGGAAGTGAGCCAAAAAGTAGCTGAAAAATTTGGCTGCAAAGTGGTGGTAAATGTTAATAAGTTAGCGGATTGCTATGTTCTTGATGAACAAGGTAACTTGATGCTAAAGATCTTTGATGTTTTTAGAGCTCAAGGGGTTGAACCTTCATACTTTGATTCAAACGGTGGGTCTGATGCTAATATTTTTAATAACATGGGGATTGAAACGGCGGTGATTAGCTCAGCTCATAGAAACAATCATCAAGTGACGGAATATGTGATTATTGAAGATTTGGTAAAATTGGCTGATTTTTATCTACGATTGGTGACCAAGGTTGATTAGTTGACTTGATAAATGGGGAGGGGGTCGAATGAAAGTGCTATTTGTTTGTCATGGTAATGTTGGACGAAGTCAAATGGCAGAGGCTTATTTTAATTTTTTTACGCAATCTAAAAGAGCCATAAGCGCTGGAGTCGACCCAACAACTCCATCGCGATATAGTCATCCAACTAAAGAGATAATTCAGGTTATGAATGAAGAGCAGATCGATGTATCTGGCCAAAGGGTCAAATTGTTGAATGAGGAGATGGTTGTTGGTGTAGATAAAATTTATGTAATGTGTAAAAAAGAACAATGCCCGGAATTTTTGCGAGAAATGTTAATTGTTGTTTATTGGGATGTTGTTGATCCTTTTAAGATGGATGTTGTTGGAACTAGATTAATAAGGGATCAAATTAAAGATAAAATTGTTTTATTAGTTTGAACATTTGTACAGTTGACATAATTTTATTTATAAGATATATTTGAATGTAACTTCCACAGAGGAGGGACGCCATGGTTTGTGATGATTGTAAGAAAGAAAAGGGTAATGAGCTGGTAATGAAGGGTGAATCAAAGTTGTGTCTAGTTTGTTTGGCGGATATGGTTAAGTTGGTGCTGATGACTGGAAGGCAACTGCCTGGATTGGAAGTTAAAGTTGTTTCTTGGCCATGTGAGCGAGAAGGGGTTTTTGGTGTAGATTGAACAGTGGTTAATATGCCGCTGTTTTTTGATACTGTGAATCAACCTGCCTACATTAAAATTTCGGCAGGCAGGCGAATTAATAGCAAATAATACGAATGCGGTATAAGAAAATTTAGTGACAAAAAAACTGGTCAGAGACCAGATTTTTTGTATAGAAGGAAAGTATTATTTGATTTCTTTGAGTTTTTTGAAGTGATTGCGTAGGTATGAAAGCTTGGCTCGACGTACTTGATAACGTTTGACCACTTCGATTTTTTCAACGATTGGAGAACTTAGCGGATAAATCTTTTCGACGCCGATACCACCAGAAACTTTGCGTACGGTGATCGTGGCGTTGATCCCTTTGCCATGTTTTCGTTGAAGGACTATGCCTTCGAAAATCTGAATACGTTGTTTTTCTTCACCTTTTGGGTTGGTTTCAGTAATTGTTTCATGGACCTTAACAACACTACCAGGAGTGACGTCAGGATATAGTTTTGCTTCTTTGACAACTGTAGAAGTTGTGTCTGTTGTTTTCTCTTCGGTCATATTTGATATAGGGTTTAGCTGATAGCTTTTAGCTGTTAGTTTAGATAAATGCTTCGCTTGATTCAAGTATTAGTGGCTTAATAATAACTGATCCTGGGAAAAATGTCAAGAGTTGGCTTGTTTTAGGGCTTTATCGATGATTTTATAGGCTTTTATTACCGTTTCTTGCAGTTTTCCTTGATAGTTGATGATAACATGATCATAGTATTTTTTTTCATGGAGAACTTCATATTCAGCGTAAGCCATACGTTTGTTCAATTCTTCTTGACCGATATTGGGATCTCTATGTGTAAGGCGTTTTCGGTTGTCGCTTAAATTTTTGTAATTAATAAAAATGGAAGTATTGCGGTCGGGAAAATGTTTTTTGACAGCTTTTAGCCCTTTGGCATCACAATTAAAAAAAATGATTTTGTCTTGATTTAGAAGACGAGTATAATCTGACAGTTTGGTGCCGTAATAAACTTCGCGCTTTTTGATAAAAGTCCATTCGAGGAAATTTCCTTCTTTGATTTGTTTCTCAAATTCAGCTTTGGATAAAAAATGATAATCAACGTGATTTTTTTCATTCAAACGTTTGGGGCGGCTGGTAGTAGTGACCAGACGAGTGGAGTTTTTGTATCGTTTGATCAGGGCTTGAGTCACGGTTGATTCCCCGACACCGGTTGGCCCAGCAATGATAACGATAAAGCCCTTATTGGTTTTTTGTGGCATAAAGATTATTGTGAGCTAATCCAATCAATGGCTTCGGTTTTGGTTTTGATTTCTTTAGCCAATTGGAGGTGCCTTAATTTTTGAAGTAATTCATTAATAATAGGACCACCTTTATCCAAGCCGAGGGCTTGCATTACATCTCTACCAGTCAGAAATGGGGCCGGTAGTTCGCCGGAATCATCAAATAGTGTGGCGAATCGGTTGATGGCATCTTTTTGATTTTCATATTGGAGGTGATCATCAATTTGTTGATCGGTTTGGTGAATGATCAAGGCCAATGTTAATGCGTCCTGAGTGTGTTGATGATCAAGTAATTGTTCTTGTTCGGCCAAATTGTCGGGGAGTTTGGTCGTGATGGTGTCTATGTTGGTGAGCAACCAAGTAGCTTTATCTTTTTCTTTGCGGGATAGATTTATTCGTTCCAAAATCTGTTGAATTGGATCGGCTCGGCGGGCTGCTTTTTTTGTGGTTGTCGTTGGAGGTTCGGGTAGAGCCAGTTTGATGTGATACAAAATGATTGCAAAAATAAAATCACCAGTTTCGTCATGGTTAGAAATATTTAAGTCGTATTCCTCAGTCAGTTCTTGGCTGAGATTTTCTTTGGTGAGCAGCTCAAGGGTTGTTTGGAGACGCTTCCAAAGGGTGGTTTTGTTTCGTAAGGCATCAAGTTCCGGTAATATTTCATGCCAAGCACCGGTTTTTTCCAAAAGGCGAAAAGCTTTGGCTGGATTGGCCGCCAGGGCTTTGAACATTTCAATGCGAATGGTATCCATGGGAGTAATCCTGACTTCTTTTTCTTTTCCAGTTTTTTCGTCTTGAATCACTATGGTTTCATTGACTCGGGGCATGAAGGATTCAATCGCCTCGTAGGTAAAGAGATCAATTTCAAAATTAAATTTGCAGGAAAAACGAATGGCTCGAAACATGCGTGAGCGGTCCTCGGTAAACCGTTCGAGGGGATTACCGACTGAGCGCACAACTTTGTTTTTGAGGTCTTTTTGGCCATGATAAGGATCAACTAACTTTTGATTTTTAATATCCCAAGCCATGGCATTGATGGTGAGGTCGCGACGGCCAAGGTCATCTTCAACTTTCATGGTGTAATCAGATTGGACATCAACATCAGCACGTTTGCCGGTGCCGTGAGGCTGTTCGCGGCGCGGTAGAGCAATATCAAAATCGTATTTTAAAGTAAAATCGTGTGGTCGGAATTTGTAAACGCCAAAATTGGAGCCGGCATACGTCCAATGGCCAAGTCCGGTCATGGCTTTTTCCAACTCAGGATGAGGTACGCCGCAGATAATAAAATCATAGTCTTTGGATTTGACGTGTTCACCGACCAAAGTGTCCCTTACGATTCCGCCGACCAGATAAATTTTCATGTCGGGAAATTTTTCTATCAAAGCATCAATGAATTTCAAATTTGGTTCATTCTCGATTTTGCGGATAAATCGTTCTTTGATGGTGTCGGGTTTCTCAATGTTTGTTTTTGTTGGGTCCTCCATAGAAATATAAATAATTAGAAACTGGTGAATAGGAAGTTGGTACATGGTGGATGGTGGAGAGAGGCGAGAATGAATAATTAGGAAGTCGGTACATGGTGATTTAGGGGAGTTGACTCAAAATATCGCTGATTATTTTTTGTTTTAGGGATTCGATCATAGCGCTGCGACTGGCGACATCAGAATTGCGATCAATCAGGTAGCGACTGACAGAAGTTTGGGTGATAGGGTCGTGGCTGCGATTGAATTTAAGGGAGATGATCTCGTCAAAGTGTGATGAGAGAATGTTCTGAATTTTCTCCGGATTGACACCGGCTTGATGAAACGCTGTCGCGGTATTGAACATTATTTGTTTGATCAAGGTAATAAGGAAATTTTTTATTTGTGGGGTATCCAACGCTTTGAAGATGGAGTTGGCAAGGTAAACTTGAAGATCGTCAATTGTGTGACAATTTTGGGCTTTGCGAAGTTGTTTGGTTACAAAACTTTTATCAAGTAGGGTGAATAAAATTTGAGCCACGTTTTTTTCATTTCCGGAAGCGGTTGCGGTTTGAAGATCGCGGCGAGTTTCAATTTTAGTGAGGGCAAGACGCAGAGAATCTTCAAAAAGTTTTATTGATTCAGATGTTTGGATGTGTCGGAATCGATTGTCCTCATCCATGTCCAAGGTGATTGCAATTGTTTGTGTATCTGATGTTTTGTTTTGGGTCACAACTACTCTGGGATGATTTGGGTTTGAATAATGATCTAAGATGATTTTTAATTTTATTGGTCGGGTAAAGTCAGAAATAGAAAATGGGAGATCACTTTTATTAAATAATAAATCAAGCTCATGATTGATCAAGGCGGATAATTTTTCCAAGTCTTGGTCTCGTTCGGGGTTTGGTTCTTGGATTCCTGAAGGTTTTGGGATGTTGCGAAAAGTAAAAACCATAAAAACAATAAGAGTGAGCTGGTTGCGAAACTATTTTTTTTTAGCAAATTTTTGACGCCGGTATTCGTCCATGGCTCGTTTAACTAGTGATTGATGGAAGGCTCGAATTTGAGTTCTTACATAATCTTCTATTTGTTTGGGCGACAGTTTGTCATTGTCAATTTTACCAAAATCAATTTTGGGTTTAAAAAAGTTTTGGAGTTTGATCGGTTTGTTTGTGGTGTAACTTTCAAACTCGATTTCTGAAAATTTAAAAATAGTATACATTAAAAGAGACTTTAATTCATCTTCTGGAAGATCTAGGTTGTTTTTAATTTGTTCAACTAAAATATTTTGAATCATCATTTGGGCAAAGTTGGTTAGTATGGTGTTTTTTCTGGAACGTAGATAAGCTTCAGAAAATTTTTGTTGGGCATCGTCGATGGTTTTTACATCCAAGACGTATTCAATTTGTCTGGTTTCTCCGCTTATTTTCATTCGGCCTACTATTAAGGTACTAATTTTTTCTAAATCTTGATCTTTTATGGCATCAGAAAGCTCCTGATCAATGGAGTTTCTTTTTAGGTTGTGAAGGGTAAGGCCGTGAGTAAAAGATGAAGCGTCATAAGCATTGAAGGCTGCTGTTCGAGTGACTAAAAAATTGTAATCTTCATCAACGTGAAGGTACAGAACTATTTCGTCATTTCCTGGGCTGTATCTTTCTCCCGCAGTAGCTTTCCCCTCCAATTCATCAGGGGATTGCATGAATGGTTTGGAATAGGGCGGGGCAAAACGAATTGAAAATCTAAAAATACCCGTACCGGGTTTGACCGAAAATGGTAAATTAGCGGCACGTATTTTAGTCTCAAGCAGTTTGTTGAGTTCTTTGTTTTTTTCTTTGAGCTCACGGAGGAATTGTTGGTACTCTGGACCAAGGTTAGCCAGCACAAGATCATAGTCTTGATATCTCATTTCCTGGCCTGCCGGTAATTCTTTATCCCAATAATCTCCGGGATTAATTTTTTGGAAAAACTTGGACATTATTTTAGATGGTCGAGTATTGTCTGGAGTTTTGCTGGTAGGTCGAGGGTGAGGGTGATTTTTTTGTTTTTTAAATCAGTAAATTCAAGAGCGGTTGCGTGGAGAAATACTCGATTAAGTTTTAATTTATATTTATTTTTAATTTTATTGTTGGTGTATAGAGGATCACCGACAATTGGGTGGCCGATAGCATTGAGATGAATGCGGATCTGGTTGGTTCGTCCAGTTTTGGGTTTGACCTCTAGTAAAGTATAGTGTGCAAAGTGTTTGGTCACTTTGTACGTAGTAATTGCAGTTTGTCCCTCGGTTGAATTTTGAGGCAGGCCAACATATTTCCCTGATTTTGAACGAATTATCGGAAAGGTAATTTCACCATCTTCGTGTTCGATGACACCGTGAACCAAGGCGGTGTATTTTTTTGTTATAGTGCGAGATTGAAAAAGATTTTTAAAATGATCAAAAGCATCAAGGTTGCGCGGTATAATGATTAAGCCTGAAACTTCTTTGTCCAGACGATGAACAATGGCCGGACGAGCTGGATCTTCACCGACATTTTTCAACTCCGGATCAAATTGGAGTAGCCAGTCAATTAAAGTGTTGTTTTCACCTCGAAGAGTTGGATGAACTAGCATCCCAGCTGGTTTGTTGATGATATAGTAATCTTTGTTGGTCTTGATTACTTTAGGAATGGCAACAAATTCGGCTGGGGCGGCTTTTTGGGTTTTTACTTCAGTTTTTTTTGGTTGACTTAGGTCAATGGAAACTTTGTCTCCAGTACGCAAAAAATGATGAACACTGGGGGTGAGATCATTGACTTTTATTTGATTGTTTTTGATTAGTTTTTGAGCCTGATTCCTGGTTATGTGGAGTCTGGCCACCAAATATTTGTCGAGTCGCTCGCCAATGTATTTTTGGCGGATAAAAAAGTTTGTCATATAAGCCTATTATAGAGTAATTTACTTAAAATAACAAGAGAACAAAAACACCATTTTATGGTGTTTAGACAAATCTAACATCAATATTTAATTTTGACAGATGTTTTTGAGCTTTGACCAGTGAGCAATTGGGTTGTTTTGGGTTTGAAAAAACCACTTCACTCACTCCGGCATACAAGAGAAGATTGATATCGTTTGGCAGCATTTCGTTGGTATGAATGTAGGCGATACAGTCTTTTGTTTGGTGACCGGAACGAGCGGCCTTGGTGATGGCATCAAAAATGCAACTGACAAAAGCAAAAGAAAGGTTTTGATTGTCATAGCCATAAGCAAGAATATTGTCATGATTGACCAGGACGCAGCCGCCATTGGATTCTTTGGTTGAGAGTTTGGATCTCAAGCCGCTAGCCTGGGCCATGGCTATGAATTGGGTATCAATAATTCTCTGGCGTTTTTGAAATTCATCAGTGCCAAGGCCGGCCCCAAATTGACCGGTACTGCCAAAACCTCCATCGGCTCGGCGGGTGTCGGGCAAAATTTCGGTTTCAACCAGTTCTGGAATTTCAACTTGAGAGAAGATTAATTGAGCGATTCTTTGATCTTGGCGGACAGTATAAGGTTTGTCACTCACATTGAAAAGCAGAACTCCAGCTTCACCGCGAAAATCCGGGTCAACTGTGCCTGGTGAGTTGAGCAATTGAATCCGATCGTAGGTGGCAATACCACTGCGAGAGCGGACTTGGCATTCATAAGGCCAGGGAACGGCCATAGCCACACCAATACCGAAAAGATAACTTTGGCCGGGATGAATTGTAACGGGAAAATTAATTTGTTTTTTGATTTTATTTTGATCGTCAGCACGACCGACTTCAAAAGCGATAGAGGCATAGACATCATAACCAACAGCTCCATCAGAGGCGCGGCGAGGTAGGATTGCATTATCACGAACTTTTTGGCAGAGGAGGGTTTTGAAACTCATGACTTACTCCTTGGCGTTGGTAAAAGAACATTATGGTATAAATTTATGGTGAATTGTTTGTTTTGTCAAATTTATAAATGTTGGTATTATAAGAAGTGAATAATACATCTTAAAAAATATATGGAGAAAATCGAACAAAAAATTCAAGAACTATTAAATCAGGCAGACGTCAAAATCAATGGCGATCGGCCGAGTGACATTCAAATTAAAGATGAGAGAATTTATCAACGAGTGCTAAGTCAAGGTTCTTTGGGCTTTGGGGAATCATATATGGACGGTTGGTGGACAGCTGAAAAACCCGATGAATTGATAACCAGATTGCTCGCAGCTGATTTGGATAAAAAAATTGAACCTTGGAAATTTATTTTTCCGGTGATGAAATCGTTTGTGATGAATCTACAAACACAGGCGAGATCGTTCAAAGTCGGAGAACAGCATTATGATGTGGGCAATGATTTGTATGAACGAATGCTGGATAAAAGAATGGTTTATACTTGCGGGTACTGGAAAACAGCGGAAAATTTGGATCAGGCGGAAGAAGCTAAGTTGGATCTAGTGTGCCGTAAGATTGGATTAAAAGAAGGTCAAAGAGTTTTGGATATTGGTTGCGGTTGGGGGAGTTTTGCTCAGTTTGCTGCAGAGAAATATGGGGCGAATGTTGTGGGGGTGACGATTTCCAAAGAACAGAAAAAATTGGCGGATGAAAAGTGTGCAAAGTTACCAGTTGAAATCAGATTGCAGGATTATCGGGATGTCAATGAGAAATTTGATCATATTGTGTCACTTGGGATGATTGAACACGTTGGTTATAAGAATTATCAAAAGTATATGGAGGTGGCGCGAAGATGTTTGAAGGATTCAGGATTGTTTTTGCTCCATACCATTGGCGGCAATAAGTCAGTAACCGGAACTAATGCCTGGATTGAGAAATATATTTTCCCAAATTCCATGTTGCCAAGTGTCAAACAGTTGTCAAAAGCCTTTGAAGGATTATTTGTGATGGAAGATTGGCAAAATTTTGGGATTGATTATGATAAAACTTTGATGGCGTGGTATAACAATTTTAAAAATAATTGGGACGAAATAAAAGATCAGTATCCGTCTAAATTTTTTAAAATGTGGGAATTCTATTTGCTTAGCTGCGCGGCGTCATTTCGCTGTCGTAAAAATCAATTGTGGCAAGTAGTGTTTTCTCCAAATGGAGTGAAAGGTGGCTATCGATCAATGCGGTGAAATTTGCTAAAAATGAATAAAGATGTTAAGGTTTAATTGTTATGAAAAATGTGCAGGCAAAACTTAATAATGACAATAATAATGATAACCAGATGTAGCTGGCCTGTTTTGACTTGATAAAAATAGACCAGCGGAAAGCTGGTTTTTTTGGTGAATGGAGTTACAAAATTACGGAAATTACGGAAACATAAAAGTGGATTTCTAAATTTTACATAATTTCAATAATCATATATAATTTACATGTAAATTAACTTAAAATTATGGAACAAGTATACATCAAAGATCTCAAAGATCACAAAGAAAAAGAGGTACTTCTCCAAGGCTGGGTTTATAATTTTCGGTCATCAGGTTCGATTGCTTTTTTGCAAGTACGAGACGGATCGGGATTTACTCAAGCGGTGGTAGTCAAAGATGAAGTGAGTGAAGACACTTGGAAGGAAGTGGAGCGCATGACGATTGAATCTTCAGTTGAAGTCAGTGGTGTGGTTTCACAGCATCCGAAAAAAGAGGATGTGTTTGAACTTCAAGCTAATGAAGTGAAAATTTTGCAATTGGCTGAAGAATATCCAATCGGAAAAAAAGAACATGGACCGGATTTTCTTTTGAATCAGCGACATTTGTGGCTTCGAAGTCCGAAACAGGCGTCAATTCAGAAAGTTCGTAACACAGTGATCAACGCGACCTATGAATATTTAGCTCAAGAAGGATTTACTAAATTTGATTCACCGATATTAACTCCGACCAGTTGTGAAGGAACAACAGAATTGTTTGAGATGGAGTATTTTGATTTGGGGAAAGCTTATTTAACACAAAGTGGGCAACTTTATTTGGAAGCGGGAATATTTGCTTTGGGTAAGGTGTTTGATTTTGGTCCGGTATTCCGAGCGGAAAAGTCAAAAACCCGTCGACACTTGACTGAATTTTGGATGATGGATGCAGAAATGGCCTTTTATTCTCATGAAGACAGCATGAAATTGCAGGAAAATTTGATCAGTTATATTGCAGAAAAAGTGATTGAGCGAAATTTATCAGATTTGGAAATTTTGGAGCGGGATGTAGAAAAATTGAAGAAAGTCAAAGCGCCGTTTGATCGCATGACTTATCATGAGGCGGTGAAAAAACTGCAGGAATTGGGTTCGGATATTAAGGACGGAGAAGATCTTGGTGGTGATGATGAAGATTTGATTATGAAAGAAACTGATAAACCTTTGTTTATTGAAAGATGGCCGGCTGAGATCAAGGCTTTTTACATGAGAAAAGATGAAAATGGTTTGGCTTTGTGTTCAGACCTTATTGCGCCGGAAGGACATGGCGAAGTGATTGGAGGGTCTGAACGTGAGACTGATTATGAGACTTTGAAAAAGCGAATGGAGGAGGAAAAGCTGCCAATGGACGCGTTTGAGTGGTATTTGGATTTGAGAAAATATGGTTCAGTTCAACATTCTGGTTTTGGTTATGGTTTGGAACGACTAACCGGATGGATGTGCGGCATTCACCACGTGCGAGAGACTATTCCATTTCCGAGGATGATTAATCGGATTACACCGTAGTACGAATATACGAATTAACGAATGTATGAATATGGTTAAAGAAGAATGGATACAATTGTGTATTTCAGATAAATATTCTGAAGATGATGAGGTTATTGCTTTTGTTAATGAAGTTAAGGAAGAATACGAGATAGGAGTAGAGTTTGCTCATGAGCGGGTTGCTTTTATGGATCGTTCATCGTCTAGGACTTTCCATAGAGATCTTGATGAAGCTAGAAAGAATGGAGAAGATATTCCTTATGGTGTTGGTTTTTCCCCTGATTTAAGTGTAGGTAATTTTTTAGGGCTGGGTAAATATGCTATTACATTTATTTTGGGGTCTGTAACGAGTGGAATAACTTGGGATGTAATAAAATTAATTAGTAAAAAAGCTCGTGATTTTATAAAGAATTATTTAGAGGAAGAACATTTTATTTTAGTTTTTGATAATGTGTATTTTGAGCAGAGTGGTTTGAATATATATTATTATATCCCAAAGGAGATATCTGATGAAGAATTTGATGGCGTTATAGAATCGATTAAAAAAATGAATAAAAGAATGCTTAAATTATATAGAAAATGCAATCTTAGTAGTTCAAATGTTAAAGTGTATTATGATTTTGATTCAAAAAAATTATATCTAAAATAATAAATATTTTGTCACCCTGAGCTTGTCGAAGGGTGAGACCCCGTGTCGTACTTCGACGGGCTCAGTATGACACGGGGGAGTTATTTCAGCATGACAAGGTTAAGTATAAATTAGTAATTAGTAAAAAATATGGAAAGACTAACAAACGTACAGGCAACGCAAAAAGAAGGGGAGGAAGTTTTGATTCAAGGTTGGGTGGCAGCCAGACGCAATATGGGCAAGATTGCTTTTGTGGATCTTCGGGATCGTAGTGGAATTATGCAAGTGGTCATGGTGCCGGCCGAGCTGGATGAGACTTCAAATGAACTGCTGAGTAAAATCCGGCCGGAGTTTGTGTTGTCAATCAAAGGTGTGGTCAACAAACGCGGTGAAAAGCAAATTAATGAAGACATGCCGACTGGTACGGTTGAGGTTTTGGCTCATAGTTTTGAAATTTTGGCTGAAGCGGAGACTTTGCCTTATGACTTGAATGATTCAGAGCTCAAAACTGATACTTTGCTCGACAATTTACCACTCAATTTACGTCGTGATGATGAGCGAGCGATTTTTAAGGTTCAGGAATCGTTGATTAAAGGATTTCGCAACTTTTTGTACCAAGAAGATTTTACTGAGTTTCAATGTTCCAAGTTGGTGGCCGGCGCGACTGAAGGCGGAGCCAACTTTTTTACTCTTGATTACTTTGGTTACAAAGCGTATTTGGCTCAGAGCCCGCAATTTTATAAACAAATGTCCGTGGGGGTATTTGAACGAGCGTTTACTACGGGCCAAGTTTATCGAGCGGAAGAGCATGACACCAATCGTCATATCAATGAATATACTTCGCTCGACTTTGAAATGGGATTTATCAAAGATCATACTGACGTGATGGAGATGACGGAAAATGTGGTTCGCGCCATGATCTCTGAGGTAGCGGAGAATAACAAGGCTGATTTGAAAGTTTTGCAGGCGACATTACCAGAGATGCCTGACAAGTGGCCCAGTTTGAAATTAAATGAAGCCTTGCAAATTCTTCACGATGAGTTTGGTGAAGATTGTCTCGGTGAGCCTGATTTTGAACCGCATCAGGAAAAACTTTTGGGTGAATATGCCAAGAAGACATGGAATTCAGATTTTCTTTTTGTCACTCATTACCCAGTTGAAAAGCGACCAATGTATACTTATGAAGATGAACAAGACAAAGGATTTACCAAGAGTTTTGATCTTCTTTTCCGCGGGCAAGAAATGATAACCGGTGGTCAGCGTATCCACAATTATGAACAGTTGAAAGCCAATATTGAAAAATGGGGACTTGATCCCAAGGATTTTGAATTTTATCTCATGCCCTTCAAGTATGGCATGCCGCCTCACGGTGGAATTGGTATGGGACTAGAAAGAGTGACTATGAGTCTGCTCGGTTTGAATAATATCAAACAAGCGACTTATTTGCCGCGCGATCAGGTGCGAATTGACTTGCCACTGAGTAGAATTCAGGGAGAGAAGAAGTAGTCATTAAAGCACGAGAGCATGAAAACATGAAAACATTAGCATGAAAGCATTAACATGAAAGCATGAAAACATGAAAACATGAAAACATTAACATGAAAGCATGAAAGCATGAAAGCATTAACATGAAAGCATGAAAACATGAAAACATTAACATGAAAGCATGAAGGCATGAAAACATGAAAACATTAACATGAAAGCATGAAGGCATGAAAACATGAAAACATGAAAGCATGAAAGCATGATAGCATGAAAACATTAGCATGAAAGCATGAAAACACTTGTCACGCTGAGTCTGTCGAAGTGTGGGGTGATTTATAAGTATGATAAAGTTTATAGTAGTAAGTGTAATTTCGACTGTTGTTGTATCTATCTTGTTGGTTCTGTTGATGGTAGTAGTTGCAGGTTTAAAATTGGTTAGAATAAAACATAAGAATATACTTTGGTATGAGTTAGCGATACGTTTATTTATAGATTTGTGTGAAGGCACAAAGATACCAAGGTCATATGTTCGAAGAATATCTAATACACAGCAGGAAATTTTGGCAATTAGGTTAGTCGATGAAATATTAGAACCATTGAAAATGGCGAATAATAAAAATGGTAATATTCAAATGGTTAGTGATATAAGAAGTAGAATAGTAAATAAAATATTTTATTGGTGGTATAAATTAACGAGTTAGTGTAATTTTGTGCCGTCCTTCGATGCTTCGGTAAGCTCAACACAGGCTAAGCTCAGGGTGACACAAAAATATAATTATGCGTTTATCGCAATTACAAAAATTTATTCTGCTAAAAGGATATTATCGTAAGGGGCAGAAATTGTCGCGGAATGTTTTTATTAATTTTTACAAAAATAACAAAAGTCAAGCCAAAAAAGAAATGCAGCAGAAGATTATTACCGGCTCGATTGAAAGTTTGATCGATAAAGAATTGCTCATTGGCTATGGCCGTCGGACGCCGCATAAGTGGTTTATTGAACAAGTGAAGTTGACTGACAAAGGAATTAAAGAGGCCTTGAAGCTTTTGGGTGAGCAAAAACAATTACCATTCAAAAAATAAAATAAATTATGAAAAACAAAATCATTATTATTGTTTTAGTCATTCTTTTGATCGTGGTGTCTGGAGCTTTTTATTTTTATTCTCGAGGATATCGAGTCCAGGTGCCAGAAAATTTGAGAGTAGCGAGTCAAGTCGATACACTCGGTGATATAGAAAAACAGACTGAAGATATTAATGAAGAAAAAATTGAAGTGAAAGAAGAAGTGTTGGCTCAGGAGCCTTTTGATGGCTGGAACGTGGTGGAGGTTTATAACTCGTTGCCGAGGAAATATCAGGAATTGGGTAAATTTGATCCTAATGATGATTTTGGGTTTATTGATCCAATTATTGACTATGATAATTATTATTTGGAAATTGCTGATGGAGAATTGTATTCACTTACAACTGTTTTTTTGAAGAGTGATGGTGGATCGGTTGTGGCGGTTTCCAATATTGGTTGCGGACCACTGTGCCATCAGGATTTATATATGTTGGAATATAAGGATGATAAATGGGTAGACATAACTGAGGAAGTATTTTATCCGTTGCGACACGTCGAATTGGATGATGTTTTTAGACAAAAGTTTGAAGAAAAAGAAGGCCGAGCGTTTGATGAAGGTACAGATATGGTAAATTTTTTGCTCGAGTTGCCTCAATTTGGAACCAGTATTACTGTCTATGATATGATTTCAGATATTGAAGTGGCTGAGCTCAAGTGGAATGGCCAAGTATTTAACTTTTTTTGGAAATAATTATGCAAAAAGGTGATAAAATTTATATTTATTTTCATGCCGACCTCGATGGAGTGGTGTCGGCTTTTTTGATGAAAAAATTATTGTTAGCGGAGGGCTATACGGCTGAATATGGAGAATATTTGAATTATGGTCGGGTGGTAAAAGAAGGTTGGAATGAATATCCTTTCAAAGAGCCATTCGTGATAATTGATTTTAAATATCATCCAAAAGCAATCGGTTATGTTGATCATCATGAAACTCATAAAATGGATTGTGATTTATCGGGTTTGCAGTATTGTATCTTTGAACCAAAGGCAAAAGCGTGTACCGGTTTGTTAGAAAAACTGGCAGAATCAAAAGGGGTAAAATTGGGAAGAGTAAAGAGATTGATTACTCAAAGTGAGATTGTTGATGCTGCTGATTATCCAAAATTTGGTTTGAAACCGATTGATTATATTTTGCCTAAAAGAGGATTTTTGAAGGTGGCTAGAGCGATTGAAGATGATAATACAATTATTCCAAGAATATTACATGATTTGGATGAAATGCGTATTGCTGATTGGTTTGATTTTCGATTGGAATCTTTGGCCCAAAAGAAATATGTGCGAAAAATTATGATCAATTTGCGAGGACGGGTCAAGAAAAGTTTTACGGATTTTAAATCATCAAGTAAAATAGTAGGGGATACGGTTGTCTATGATTTTTATGGCAAGGAGTTTTTTCGCTATATGCCAGGAGTAGTTTATCTTAAAAGTAAGTATTGGTTGGGGCTGGTTGAACGTGACGGAAATTTTGCGATTAAAATGGGTGTTAATCCTTGGTCAAAAACGAGGGACGCAGAATCCAATATTGATGTTGGGGTAATTGCAAAAAAATATGGCGGTGGCGGTCATAAAGCGGTAGCGGCAATTCCCGGTTTGACCAATTATGATGAAGCAAAAAGAGTTTTGGAGGAAGTGAAACAAAAATTCGTTGAAAAAATAATATAATATAAATATGGAAAAATTTCGTACAGGATATACCTATGCTGATGTTTTATTGGTGCCAAAAAAGACACCATTGTCATCTCGGGGGGAGGCGGATGTAAAGACAAGATTTACTCGAAATATTGCTTTAAATATTCCAATGGTAAGTTCAAATATGGCGACGGTTACAGAGCATGAAATGGCTATTGCGATGGCTCGTGAAGGTGGGTTGGGGGTTATTCATCAGTTTGGAACGATAGAGGAGCAGGTTGAGGAGGTGCGAAAAGTAAAAAAAAGTACCAGTTATGTGATTGAAAATCCGGTGACATGTGCTCCTGAAATGTTGATGAATGAGGCTTTTGATTATATGGGTCGTGAAGGTGTGACCAGTTTGATTGTGGTGAAAGATAATAAAGTGGAGGGTATTTTGACTTCACGTGATTATATTTTTGAGGAAGATACAAATCGAAAAGTTGAAGATTTGATGACCAAAAAAGAGCAGCTGATTTCAGCTAAACCGGGAATAAAACTGGAGGAAGCAAAGAAAATTTTGAAAAAAAATCGAATAGAGAAATTACCCTTGATAGTCGAAGGTGACCTCCGGGGATTGATTACATCAAAAGATATCACTAAACTCGAGTCTTGGCCTCTTTCCAGTCGAGATACAAAGGGGCGATTGATGGTGGCTTGGGCATTGGGGGTGAAGGATTGTGCGGAAAGAGCCAAAGCTTTGATCCATGTCGGAGTGGATGTGTTGGTTTTGGATATTGCTCACGCTCATTCGGATTTGGTTATAAGAAAACTTAGAGAATTGAAGACACAATTTAATAATATTGATATAATGGTGGGGAATATTGCTACGGCGGATGCGGCAAGAGATTTGATTTTGGCTGGGGCTGATGGACTTAAAGTTGGGATTGGTCCGTCTCCGGTTTGTACCACTCGGATTGTGTCTGGTGCAGGCGTGCCCCAGCTGACAGCGATTATGGATGTATGCAAGATTGCTAGTCAATATAATATTCCGGTTAGCGCTGATGGTGGTATAAAGTTTCCGGGGGATTTATCCAAGGCGGTAGCGGCCGGAGCCAGTACGGGATACTGTGGGTCAATTTTTGCCGGTACTGATGAAACTCCAGGTATTATTGTTTATCGTGAAGGGCGTAGATATAAGAGATATATGGGTAGTGCCAGTTATGATAACAGTCATGAACGTAAAGAGCACCTGGAAGGCAAGAAACATAAAAAGAAATTGGATGTATTTGTTGAAGGGGTAACAAATTTGGTAGAATATAAAGGTTCAATAGCTGAAATTATTACTTCGATGATCAAGGGGTTACGCAGTGGCATTAGTTATTGCGGTGCTCATAATATCAAAGAAATGCAGATCAATGCTGAATTTATCAAAATGACATCAGCCGGTTGGGAGGAAAGCAAGAGTCGAGGATTTAAGTTGAATGAGTAAGTTAGTAATTAGCGAATAGTAATTAGTCAATAGGGATGGGATGGGATGAAGTGAGTACAAAAGTTGTTCAGGGAAAGTTTAGTTGAATAAAAAGTTTGTTCACAGTATGTATAAAATAAAAATAGAAAAATTTGCTGGGCCACTTGATTTACTTTTGCAGCTAATTGAGCAAGAAAAATTGGAGGTAACGGAGATAGCTCTTAGTCAGGTGACCGATCAATATATTGAGTATATCGAAAAATTGGAGAACCGAGATCCAGAAGAATTGTCTGATTTTTTGGTGATTGCGGCTAGACTTTTGTATTTGAAATCCAAAGCCATATTACCGATCATTAGTGAGGAAGAAGATTTTGATGATTTGGAAAAACAGTTGAAAATCTATAAAGAATTTTTAGATGCGACAAAAAAAGTTGAGGAAATGTTAAAATTGCAAAATTTCACTTATTCGCGTGAGCGACAAAAGATTGATTTAGTGGTGGAATTTTCACCGGCAGAAAATATTAAAAAAGATAATTTGAAAGAGATATTTTTGTCGGTATTGAAACGTTTGGATCCGTTGGTAAAAATGCCCAGAAAAATGATTGAAAGATCAGTCAGTTTAAGACAAAAGATTCTTCACTTGAAAGAGCTATTAAGTACTAGAAAAAAAATGAGTTTCAAAGAATTGTTTGATCAGGCTGAGTCAAGAACAGAGGTGATTATGAGTTTTTTAGCGATGTTAGAATTGGTGAAACAAAAACATTTGACAGTAAAGCAAGGTAATTTGTTTGAGGATATACATATTGAAAAAATATAAATACAAAAAGCAAATGGTAAATGGTTGAGGGGTATAGGATTTTTTAATGGTGTAAAAGTTGGCTGATCAAGGCCAATTTTGTGATTTTATATTGCTTGAATTTGCTCTTTGTTTGTAGTATAATCTAAATACAGAAATAATTTTTTTTTATGCTAAAATCACAGATTGAAAGCCTTTTGTTTGCTTCAACTAAACCGATTACCAGTGAATGGTTGGTAAAATTTTTGGTCAAGCAGGGGGTGAAAGTGAAAAAGGAGCAAATTGATGATATTTTGATTGAATTGCAGGCGAAATATAATCAAAATGAAAGTGGTATTAATCTGATTGAAAGTAATGGTCAGTATCAATTGGTTACCGGAGTTCAGAATTCTGAATTGATAAAAGCACTAGTTAAAGACGAGAAAACCGGTGAGCTATCTCAGCCATCGTTAGAGACATTGACGATCATCGCTTATCGTGGACCGATTACCAAACCTATTTTGGAACAGATTCGAGGAGTGAATTGTAGTTTGATCTTGCGAAATTTGCTTATTCGAGGTTTGATTCAAGAGGAAAAACAAGGTAATGGAATTGTATATTTTGTCACGCCGGAATTATTGAAATATTTGGGTTTGGTCTCAGTAAATGATTTGCCCAATTATGAGAAACTGCATCAAGTAGAAAATTTGGAGGAATTTTTGGATAAACAGAAAAAGGAACAGGCCGTGGAGGGGGAAGATAAAAGTAATTAAGAAAACATGTCATTATTGAAAGTTATTTTAAGTTTGTTACTAATTAGTTCTCAGGCCGGAGTGTTTGCGGTTGAAAATGAACAACGGATTTTTCTGGATCAAGAAAAAGTCTATCAAGAAGAAGTTCCGGTGCGAATTAATGAAGAAAATATTGGTGTAGAGATTACCGCTGAAAAGTTTGTGGTGATTGATATTGAATCCGGATTGGTATTGCTCGAGAGTCATTCGCAGGTCAAGCAGCCGATTGCCAGTATTACCAAATTGATGACGGCTATGGTAATTTTGGATTTTGAACCCAATTGGCAGCAATCAGTGATGATGAGCCTGGTAGATGAGACCAGTGGAGCTTATCCTCATATTTATCGTGGTGAGGAGGTACTTTTTTATGATATGTGGAAAGCGGGCCTGATCAGTTCGGACAACAATGCTATTATGGCTATGGTTCGCAGTTTGGGTGTCTCGAGAATTGACTTTGTGCAGATGATGAACGAAAAAGCCAAAGAATTGAAATTGTATAATACTAAGTTTGCTGATCCTACCGGTTTGAATGCTGGTAATATGTCGACGGCTTCAGATGTGGCTAGATTGGTGTATGAAGCGATGAAACATAATGAAATACGAGAGTCTGTTCTTCAGGAATCGTATAAATTTGATATTTTGAATAATAAAAAGAAACGAACAATTGTTAATACAGATATCTTGCTGGATAGTTTTCTTAATAGTGAAGAATATGGCTACGAATTGGTCGGTGGTAAGACAGGCTTTTTGCCAGAGGCTGGGTATTGTTTAGCGGTTGAAATTGAACATGAAAATAAACCGGTGATGATTGCGGTTTTAAATAGTGATACCATTAGCGATAGATTCCAAGATACCAAAGTCTTGGCCGATTGGGTGTTTAATAATTATGAGTGGTAATATATGGAATTTCAGGAAATCTTGAAGTTTATCAAGGAGGAAGATGTGCGAATGCGAGAGCATTTTTATCCTCACTTTGATCAGGAAAAAGTGATTTTGGCCAGAGCGGTCAAACTGTCAGAAGAGGTTGGTGAATTGTCAGATGAAATTTTGAGGTCTTTAAATGTTCAGAGAAAAGAGAAAATGGATGGACATTCTCATGAGACTTTGGCAAAAGAGGTGGCTGATGTTTTTATGGTAACTTTACTATTGGCCCAATCTTTGGATGTTGATGTTCAAACGATAGTTAAAAAGAAAATTCAAGAAATTGAAAATAGATATAATAAATAATCATTTATGTTTGTAGTAGATTTAGTGAAAAATTTACCTCATGAATTAGCCACTTTTTTGTTGGCTTTGATTCCGATTACAGAGCTTCGGGCTTCAATCCCGGTGGCGATTGGTTTATTTAAAATGTCAGCTTTATCCGCTTTTTTCTGGTCAGTGTTGGGTAGTATTTTTATAACCATTATTTTGGTTTATATGCTTGATTTTGTGACCAAGTTTCTCAGACCCAGATTCAAATGGGCTGATAAGTTTTTTGATTGGTTGTTTGAACGGACCAGAAAGAGATTTGAAGGCAAATATTTGACTTATGGAGAGATTGCGTTGATTATTTTTGTGGCTATTCCATTGCCGGTGACGGGTGTTTGGACCGGGTCATTAGCTGCGTATTTGTTTGGGATTGAACGAAAGAAATCTGTGTTGCTCATTTCGATCGGCGCTATGATTGCCGGATTTATTGTGACCATTATCAGTGCAGGTGGTGTGGCTTTGTTTGCGTAAAAGGATTAAAAGTGATAGAAGTGTTAGAGGTAATAAAAACTATTTTGTCAATCTGAACCTTGTGTTGAACCTGCCGGCAGGCAGGCTTGATTCAGTATTGTTTCAGAGTCTCATGACCGGTAGTGACTTTGGTAACTGAACGGAGATGCTGAAACCCGCCTACGTTAAAATTGCGGTGGACACGTAAATTCAGTATGACGAAAAAATATGAAAATAGGTATTGATTGTCGACAAATTTATGATGTAAAAAATAACCGCGGAGCTGGAATTCCGCGTTATGTTTTTAATTTGGTCAAAGCTATTATGGAAGCTGATAGTCAGAATGAATATGTATTGTTTTTTGATGATAATATAAATGATGAAACTTTGAATGCACTTCGAACTCATCGGGGATTCAAGGTGGTTAAGGTAAAAAATAAAGTACCATTTTTTTCTGCCCATGTTGGTTTTACATTCAAGTTGTGGGCCGAGTGGCTTGATTGGTGCATTTTCCCAGCCAATATTATGCCATTTTTTTATGTAGGTAAAAGTACCCTGATTATTCATGATCTTTTAATTTACAATTATCCTCAATGGTTTCCAAATAAACAATGGTTTTCTAAGTTGTTGGTCGTGCCGTCCAGTATTGCCAAAGCGACCAATATTATGACCATATCTGAGGCGACAAAATCAGATTTGTTGTTTTTATTTAAGTTTAAAAAAGCCAAGGATGTAATTGCGGTTCATTCGGGGGTGGAGGATCGGGTTAATTATAATGAGAGAGAGGTAAAGGAAGTCGAGGAAAAATTTAAGATAAAAAAGGAGTTTTTGTTTTTTGTGGGGACAATCGAGCCGAGAAAAAATTTACGGCATTTATTTCAGGTTTTTGGCAAGTATATTCAAGAATATCCTGGTGATATGGAATTGATTGTGGCTGGAATTAAAGGCTGGAAATATAGAAAGATTTTTAAGACAATGATTAAAATTAATAATAAAGTTGGCAAACAAGTCATTCGATATGTTGGTAAAGTATCTGATAATGAAAGGAATGTTTTAATGCAGCAGGCTAAGTGCTTTGTCTTTCCATCACATAATGAAGGTTTTGGTTTGCCAATACTCGAAGCCATGCAACAGGGTGTGCCAGTGATTGCTTCTAAGATTCCGGTAACACAGGAGCTTGTCGTTGGTGGTGAAGCATTGCTCGTACCGCCAGACGATCAAATTGATTTGTTTACGGCAATAAAAAAAGTGCTTGATAACGAAGCACTTAGAAATGAAATGATTGAAAAAGGGAAAGAAAGAGTGAAAAATTTTAAATGGTCAGTTACAGCAAAGGCACTATTGAAATTTATAGAATTGCCAGATAATAATGATGAATAAAATCTGAAGTACAAAGGCAACTTTTAATGGGATCCGAAATTTTATCAATTCATGAATTCGCATGTGAATGAAGTTGAACCGGAAAAAATATTTTTTGTTCATTTGATATAAGCCAACCAATAAATCAGGTAAAACACCGCCAAAAATACCGGCAATTATTGGATAAATGTTGGCTCCGGTATTTTTTACTTGACTGAAATATAGCGATAAAAACATTAAGCCCAAAACTGCATCGACTGCAATCAGGCCCACAACCTGTTTGATTTTTTTTTCGGTTTTAAAAGCAATAACATTGTCATGATCTCCATGAGGAATAATGTCGAACAAGAAATGTGTTATGAAGCTGATGATAAAAGTCAGGGGAATACTGTTGATTCTTTCTCCGATAAAGGCTCCTGCAGCTCCGTGAACGGTCATTAGCATATAGAAAAAGATTGAGAAAATTAAGATTATTAATGGAAAGAGATTAAGATTGTTATAAGTTGATGTTTAAAACAGTTAGCTCTGGGCGACAAAAGAGGCGAGCTCGTGGTCCAGATTCTCCGAGACCTTTGGAAATGTATAGTTGATTTTTATCTAATTGAAATAATCCCATATCAAATTTCCGACCCAATTTTGTCGGCAAGGAGCTGAGTGATCCGATAAAGGGTAGGCGTATTTGGCCGCCGTGGGTATGACCGGACAGGACGAGGTCAAATTTTTCAGAAGCTGGTTTGAGAATAACTTCTGGGTTGTGGGCCAATAAAATATGGGGCTGAGAAGTACTGATTGATCCCCCCATGCGGTTTAATTCATTGTCAACAGAGTTGGGTTCATACCAAATTTCTCTAATGCCTGAAACGTATAATGGACCTTGTTTGGTATTGATTAGTTTTGTTTGATTGTCAATGAAATTGACGTTAATTGATTGAAAAAATTCTTTGATAGTTGCAGTTTTGTCGATAGTTTTTCCATCATAAAAATCTTGTTCAAAGCCGAGATTATATTCATGATTACCAGAAATGGCATAGGTCGGGTAAGCGGTGGTAATTTCTTTCAGGGGAGTCAAATATTCGATGTTTTTGGCCGCACCGAGAACATAGTCGCCGGTCATCAAAATGATGTCTGGATTAATAACGGCTATTTTTTTTGCTACTCGTTTGAAATATCCCGGTCCTTTATATGGTCCGGCATGAGTGTCTGTTAGTTGGACGATTTTGATGCTTTCTGTTCGGTTGGTGTTGTTTAGATTTATGTCAATCTGTTTGGTTTGAATCCATTGTGGTTCGATAAAACTGCCATAAAAAACGGTCAGAAAAAGTAATACAAAAAAAGCCTCAATGGAAAATTTGAGGATTTTTTGGTTTTTTGAATCATAGTCCCAGTGACGTTTGAGGCTGCCGGCAAAAGTGTATATTGTTAATAGACTGAGAGCTAGGATTGAAAGAATTTTGTAATCCCAAAATATAATATATTGCATGTATTTGATATATGGTGACAGGGGGCGGGGTTGAACCGCCGACCTAGGGGTTATGATTCCCTCGCTCTGACCAACTGAGCTACCCTGCCATAAAATTGAATCACTATTGAACTATTAATCATCAAAAAAAGACTAAACTCGAAATTCTAAAGACTAAAACTGGGAGATATTTTTAGAGTTTAGAGCTTAGAATTTAGAATTTTATGATTTGGTTGCGGAGGGAGGATTCGAACCTCCGACCTCCAGGTTATGGGCCTGGCGAGCTGCCACTGCTCTACTCCGCGTTAATTTTTGACATCGCTAATATCATACATGATAATTAATAATTTGGCAAGGATTAAATTAAAAGTGATGCATTTGTATCTTTGTATTGAAATTTGGTGCCGAAGGAGAGACTCGAACTCTCACGATGTCGCCATCACTGGATTTTGAGTCCAGCGCGTCTACCAGTTCCGCCACTTCGGCTTATTATAATAATTTTTTTAGAAATTCTTTCCCCGATCCTCCCTTAAGATATTTTTCATTTTGCGAGCATCTGGTCTAGTGTCGAATTCTTTTTGGTATATTAATACAAATGGTTTGAATGGTCTAGTGTTTTTTTCTTTTCCTGAATTATATTGGTTAATTCTTCTTAATAAGTTACTGGTTAGACCAACATAGATATACAGTTTAATTTTACTGCTTAATGCATATACATAATACATCATATAGTGTGTCTTAGCGCGCCTGCCTGCCGGTAGACAGGTCTACCAGTCCTCCCATACGGGAGGCAAGTCCGCCACCGCGGCAAGATGTTTGAGGTGTGAATTAGCTTGTTCTGGAATCATCAAAATGGCTAATTTGGAGGGTAGAAATTTCAGTGGAAAGCAGGGTCATTATACTACACATTTCATATATTGTCAAAAGTCAAATTGTTAGTTATAATTGTAATAGAATATAACATTTTAATAGGGAAATCATAGGGGTAGAATCTCCTATAGTTTTTCTTTAATGATATGGCGCATATAATCGGCGTGGTTAATCAAAAAGGTGGTGTAGGTAAAACAACCACTGCGATCAATTTGGGAGCTTATTTGGCAGAACATGGCAAGTATGTTCTTTTGGTTGATCTTGATCCACAGGCGAATGCATCATCGGGATTGGGTGTGAGTTATCAAGATTTAGACAAAGGAATTTATGAAGCACTTATAGGTCGCCATTTGGTGCGAGAGATTGTTATGCCGACAGGGATTCATGGCTATAGAATTGCGCCATCAACTCAGGCTTTAGCTGGAGCTAATGTTGAGTTGGTTGATGTGGATAGAAGAGAATTTCGATTGTCAGATGCATTACATGAAGTAAAAGGTGATTATGATGTGATTTTGATTGACTGTCCACCATCATTGGGGATTTTGACCATCAATGGATTGGTGGCGTCTGATCACTTACTGATTCCGGTCCAGGCTGAATATTATGCATTGGAAGGTTTGGGGCAACTGTTGAATACGGTTTCTTTGGTTAGGGAAAATATAAAAGAAGAATTAAATATATTGGGGGCGGTTTTGACGATGTATGACAAGAGGACCAGATTGTCCGGTCAAGTGATGCAAGAATTATATCAACATTTCCCAAATAAAATTTTTCGTTCAACTATTCCTCGAAATGTCAGGTTATCAGAATCACCCAGTCATGGATTGGCAATTTCTCAATATGATCCATTGTCTAAAGGCGCAAAAGCATATAGTAAGTTGGCTCGTGAGGTTTTGGATATTTTAGACGAATAAATAAAAAATAAAAATATTATGACAAAAGTCGGTGGTTTGGGACGAGGATTGGGATCTCTTATCCCAAATAAAAAAATCACAGAAGAGGTGGTGTCGCAGCAACACAGAGATCTTTTGATTGATGAAAGTGACAAGATTTTGCAGGTGCCACTCGATAAAATTGATGTTAACCCAATGCAACCCCGACGAGTTTTTGATCATAGTGAATTGGAAGAACTGATTAATTCAATCAAAGAGTATGGGGTGATTCAGCCATTGATTGTCACTAAGCAAGGTGATCGATATGAACTGATTGCCGGTGAGCGGCGAATGCGGTCATCAAAGATTGCCGGATTGAGTACGGTCCCGTGTATAGTGAGAGAGGCTGATGAACAGGAAAAATTGGAGTTAGCATTGATTGAAAATGTACAACGGCAACAGCTTAATCCGATTGAAGAAGCTTTGGCGTATCAAAAATTGATGGACGAGTTTAATTTGACTCAAGAAGAGGTGGCTGAACGTGTGGGAAAATCCCGGTCTTCGATTGCCAATAGGCTGCGAGTTATAAATTTGCCAGAAGAGGTACAAAAGGCTTTGGTGGATGGTAAAATTACCGAAGGTCATGCCAGAGTGATTGCGGGATTTGAGACTGATGAAAAACAATTGAATTTTTTGGAACAAATATTGAATTATAATTTTACCGTAAGAGATGCTGAGCAAGAAAGCCGCAAATTGACCAAAAGAGGTAAGTCAAAGTCTAGAGAACAGCTTGATCCGACTACCGAGGCGGCTAAAGAAGAAATTCGGGATGCTTTGTCAACCAAAGTATCGGTGACCAAAAAAGGTGGCAGGGGACAGATCGTGATTGACTTTTATTCAGAAGAAGAGTTTAATGATATAGTGTTTAAAATAACGAATTAAAGTAAGATAATTAAGACCTGCCTGCCGGCAGGCAAGGATTGAGAATAAATAAGGAAAGAGAATTAAGATACAAATATTTTATGAAAAAGATTTTACTTGGAGGGTTGATCATGGTGATGGCTTTTACTTTGGCTGGTTGTGAAAAGGCGCCAAAATATGAACGAGTTAGTTGGAATGTTAACCCAGAGACCGTCTCAGAGGGAGTCCGGGGGTTTGGTACATATACCAATCCGTTATTTAGATATGAGCTTCGAGTACCAAAAGGATGGACTTATCAGGATGATGCCACTGATCTCGAAGGTGGTCGTAAAGTAGTTTTTTATCCAGAAAATAAAAAATTGACTGATGAATATAAAGGCGCGGTGATTGTCAAAGGATTTGTTAATTGGAATGTTGGATATTCCATCGGTGATTATTTTCGTAAGGAAGTAGAACGCGATTTGTGGGATTCGGAGATTGAAAAAGAAACGATTCGCGTTGATGATCGAGAAGGAACATTATTGCGTGAAGTAACCGGATTGCCGGAGTCGGAGAAGATGGATGTGATTGGATTTGAGCTGGCTGATCGAATTGTTGAGATTCGTTTGATGGATAATAGTGAAGATGCAAAGTTATTGCTCAATAGTTTGAATTTTTATGGTGATAAAGTAATAGATCCAGCAGCAGAGTAGTGGTTCTAATCACGAATAATACAAAGGTACGAATTATTGAATATCAAATATAAAAAAAGCCGTTCGGGTGATACCGAGCGGTCTTTTGATCTTTATTGTCTTGATTTGTAGTGAAGTATGGTGACGTATTCTTGAACGCCTCCAGGTGGGACGGTCAACTGTAGGATGCCAGATGTGACTGGACTGGCGCAAAATTCTTGGCCATTGTTGTCCATGCTCACTTCTTCCCACTTTGAGGTTCCTTCGGTGGTGGGATCGAGAAGACGGCATTGAACAGCCGAGTAGTTGATGTAGATTGCGATGCAGTTGTTCATTCGTGGTGTGCTGTTGTAAGTGATCTCGCCGATCTCCACGATCATGCCGGGATTGACCGGTCCAGCCCACCAGACAGGTTTGCTGACGGTATTTTCTGGTCGAGCTTGGGTGCTGGCGATGTTGAAGTCTTTCCAGCTTTTGTTGCAGCCGCTAATACAGCCACTAGCACAGCTGGCGGCGTATGGGGCGCCACCAACGATGACCCAAGCCAACAACCCGATGATGATCAGAGAGAAGATGTAGAGACTCCAGTGGAATTCCGGTTTTTTCTTTGGGGTGGTGGTCGTTGTGGTGGCTGGGGTGGTAGTTGCATTCTTTCGACGGATTAGATAACCGATTACGAAGATGCCGATGACGACAACTCCAAGTGATAGACCCCAGTGAATTCCAAGCATGAAAAGAGCGGTAGCGGCAAACAGTAGAACGAGAATCAGATATGTCATGTTTCTCTCCTTGTATTCAGGATTTTGATTACATAACATTATATCATATTTTTTTATATGTTGTCAATATTGGGGTGGTTTTAGGGTAAAAGAACATGAAAACAAGAAAGCATTAAAACATAAAAGCAAAGAAATTATAACATGATAAAGAAATAAAAAAATACCTCAGTTTTGAGGTATGTAAGTTTAGGATTTGTCTTTTTTATTACTTGAACCGCCACCATTGCGAGCACGGTCAGCGAAGGCACCAGCAAATTCAATGGCAGCGTTGGCAAGGTCACCAATGCCATCTTTGGTTCGAGCTCTAAGGTGAGCGGTTCGAACTTCTTCAATACTATTTTGGCCTGCGGCTTCAGCTTCGAGCATCTTTAAGCGTCTAGAGGCTTCGGCTGTGGCTTTAATGTCAATTGATTTGGCTTCACCCTTGGCAATAGTAATATCTCTTTTGGCCGTTTCTTTGGCGGCTAGGGACTGAGCATGGGCGGTTTCGATGGCTTGATATGCGTCAACAATTTTATCTGGAGGAGAGATGTCATCGATATTGACACGGACGATATGGAGACCGGTGGTTTCAAGGATAGAGTGATTGGCAACCAGTTTGGCGTGGTCAATCCGAGTGACATTGAAAAGTCTAGTAATCAGTTTGATTCTACGTTCGTCAGTCACAGGATCAAGGCCATCAAGAGCTTGTTGTAGTCTTTGGTCCTCATAAGCTTTGATTTCGTTGATATGTGCAGGGTCAGAGTTATCAACTTCTTCATTGGCTAGGGTTTTGACATAGAATCTAAGGAATTGAAGAACGAGTTGTTTGTGTGTCTGGGTGTCATCGAATTCATAACCATTGATAGCACTGCGAACAATGTCAATAATGATTTCTCGAACGATTTTATCTAAGTCATCTTGACTGTTGATGAATCGTTCGGCGTAATCAGCATCATCGCTGTTCGGGTTAAATGGATTCCCATTTCTGCAAACGTTTTTGCTTCGGCCAATTTGAGTGACCAGGCCGATTTCTACAGTAACGATTCGTCCATCGGAAGTGATAATGCTTTCTGTGATTTTTTTATCGTCGCCGTCTTTTTTGAAGATTTTGGTTGAGAAACGGAAAGTATTAAGATCGTCAATCAATGGGATTCGCCAGTTGAGTCCAGGAAGGAGAATTCGATCAAGTTTGCCAAGCCGGAGAGTAAAAATCATGGTCGGCTGTTTGATAATGGTAATGAAAGGTACTGCAGCAAGAAGGACTAGACAGATAATACCAGCGATATTGTACCATTCCATGGTTAGACTCCTTTTAGAGTGGTTCTGATTGGTTTTAAACGAACTCGGGTATTACAAAACACTTTACCATATATTTTGAAAAAAGTCAACTGTAAAGTGTTTTTCTTGAGAGTGATATGCTTAATTTTAGGTAAATTTTGTCAGGGCGGTGATGATGAATCGGATGATAATATAGCTGGTGAAAATTATTACCAGGCCGATAACAGAATAGGAGATAGCTTTTTTCCCCTTGTTAATCATGTCGGCTTTGCCTTGAGAAAAAATCCACATCAGGCCGCCATAAATAAAAATAACTAGGGCTAGAGCACCAGATAGACCGACAACATAGCGGATGATACGGCCAAGCAGTAGGTTGATGGATGTTGTGCCAAGTGGGTTGGGTAAAGAGGTGGTGGTGCCACTAGCATTGGTTGGAGTCAGTCCTGATGGCTGTGAAGGGGGGAGGATGGGCGGTTGTTGTACCTCGCAGGTAGAGTTGGTGGTGTTACAATAGTTTGATTGGCACATGTTATTGGTTGTACAGTTGGTTGAGCCAGTGGCTATTTTGGTTGTACAGACTCTAGGAGTGGTGGTAGGACAAAAGTCAATAGAGGTATCGCATTTATTGTTGGCAGTACACTCTGCGCCGGTGGGCGCAATTATTGCTTGGGCGTTGGGAGTAAAAATCATGAAAACAAAAAAGCATGAAAACATTAAAGTAATAAAGGAAATTTTTTTCATATTTATTTTTTAAATTTTGATATAAGATTTTTCCAGCTTTGATTTTTGAAAATAGCAATATGCTGTCTGGCGGTTCGGGTGGTGACAAATTTTAGCCATTCAGGATTGGGACCTTTGCGGTTTTTGTCGGTGACAATTTCTACCACGTCACCATTTTTTAATTTTGTATCTAGGCTAATCTGAGTGTTGTTGACTATGGCTCGTTCAGTTTTGTCACCAATATCGGTGTGAATATGATAAGCAAAGTCAACTGGCGTCGCTCCGTCCGGGAGGTCGATGACGTCACCTTGTGGGGTAAATACGAAAATTCGATTTTGGAAAACGTCAATCTTGGCCCCTTCAAGAAAGTTTTCATTGTCCCGGACATCTTTGAGCCAGCGAGCCAAGTCTTGAACCCAAGCAACCTCTTTTTTACTTTTTTCTTGTTTATTTTGAGGTGATTCTTTGTAATTCCAATGAGAAGCAATACCAAATTCGGCTTGTTCATCCATGGTTTGACTTCTGAGTTGGAGCTCGACGATTTCTTGATTGGCGCCAAATACGGTGGTATGGAGAGATTGGTAACCATTGGGTTTTGGTTGGGCAATATAGTCTTTAATTCTACCTTTGACCGGCTTCCATATACTGTGAATGATTCCGAGAGTGGCATAACAATCAGCGATATTTTTTAGAATCACTCGAATCGCTACGATGTCGTAGATTTTTGTGATATCTCGATTGAAGCGTAGTAGCTTGCGATAGAGGCTGTAATAGTGTTTTGATCGGCCGTAAATTTCGACATAGTTGATTTTTTCGGTTCCAAGCTCATCGGTGAGTTGTTTGATCATTAGGTTTAAGGTTTTTTGTTTGATCGGGGCGTTTTGTTTGATCAGTTGTTCAACCCAGATATATTCTTCGGGATAGGCATATTTGAAGGCGGTGTCTTCGAGACGAGATTGAAGTTCACCAATACCGAGACGGTTGGCAATGGGAGCGTATATCTCCAGAGTTTCCATGGCAATTCTTTTTTGTTTATTGGCTGGTAAAGCGTAGAGAGTGCTTAAGTTGTGCAAACGGTCAGCAAATTTGACAATGATGACTCTAATATCTTCGGCCATCGCAACAAACATTTTTCGTAAATTTTCAACGTAGCGATCCATGCCGAGATATTTGATGTTACTCAATTTGGTAATGCCTTCAACAATACCGGCAACATCGGTGCCAAATTTTTCTTTGATTTCTGCTAGTGTATGTTCGGTATCTTCTGGTACATCATGCAATAGACCAGCAATGATCATGTTTGGTGGTAGTTTTAATTCGGCGAGCGTTTGAGCTGTGGCCAAAGAATGTTCAATGTAATTAGCTCCGGTAGCTCGTTTTTGTCCGGCATGAGCCTTGTTGGCAAAGTCAAAAGCAGCCTCGACTCTTTCAATGTCAGATTGAGGATATTGGCCCTTGATTGTGCTGATGAGTTTGCGAATAGTCATAGATTTATTATACCAAATTTAGTGATATATTTCATGTCTAGGATCAGATTCGAGAGCTTGAAGGATCTTTTTTTCTGCGATTGGTGTGGTTATTATTTTTAACCACTCTTCTTTAGGTAGAAATTGTTTTGGATTGCTGATGATCTCAACGATGTCTTCATTTTGTAGCTCATGATCCAATTGGACTGTTTGGCTATTGACTCGGGCAGAATGACAACTGTTGCCGACTTGTGAATGAATGTGATAGGCAAAGTCAATGACAGTGGCTCCTTTGGGGAGAGAAATAACGTCTCCTTTGGGTGTATAGGTGAAAATTTTATCAAATAAAACTTCAGTGTTAATCTGAATCCAGTCTTGATTGTGGTTGGTTGAGCGATTGAAGTTGATGATTTTCAACGCCCAGTCAGGGATATTTTTTTGATTGTTTTTGTAAAACCAATGTGATGATTTACCATACCTAGCTTCATGGTCCATGTCAGCGGTTCGTATTTGAAATTCAGTCGGACGATTATTTAGGCCATAGACGGTGGTATGTAAACTGCGGTATTGGTTTTTTTTGGGCGCGTTGATATAGTCTTTGATTCTATTTGGTACCGGGTGCCAGATGGAATGAATCAATTCTAATGCTTTGTAGCAGTCATCAATTGTCGGCACAATAATTCTAAGCGCAAATACATCATATATTTCGTTGAAGTTTTTTTGTTTTTCATTCATTTTTTGATAAATGCTGTAAAAATGTTTGAAGCGACCACTCACATCACAGTGAAGGTTGTTCTTTTGGGCTTTATTGGTCAATATTTTTATAGTTTTAGCGACATATTTTTCTCGGTTTTTCTTTTCATCAACATGAAATTTTCTTTCGATATTTTGGTACTCTTCTGGTTGAAGAAACCGGAATGAATAATCTTCCAGTTGCCATTTGAGACGCCAGATACCGAGAATGTCTGCAATGGGAGCATAAATATGCATGGCTTCGGTGGCGGTTCTGATGCGGTGTTTTTCTTTTATTTGATCAATGTTCTTGAGCAAGTCAATGAGGGAACACATTTTTAAAATAATAACTCGAGTATCTTTTGAGCTGGTCAGGATAAGTTGTTGGAGCGATTCATGGTTATTGGTGTCAGACGGACGGCAAATTGTTTTTAGACGATTTGTGGCTTGAATAATATTGACGACATCGGTGCCGAATATTTTTTGAAGATCCTTTATGCTAATCGGTGAGTATTCCGGAAGATGTTTGAGATAAGCGGCGTAAAGGGAATGAAAGTCTGGATTGAGCTCAGCTAAATGATGAACGGTGTTTTTTGTATGTTCTAAAAGACTTCGGTTGTGAAGTTTGACATCTAAATGAATATTAGCAAGATCGTGAGCTTTGAACAGTTTGTAAAAATTTGAAGATGTTTGTTTCTTAGTAATATTCTCCAGGTTTGGAATGTGAGATTTGAAACAGTATAAATATTCAAGCGCTACAATTTCGGCTGGAACGTGTTTGAGGCTGATGTTGTAGGCGTTGTTGAAGGCTTGATTTTTTGTCAGTTCATCATCAATATCTTTAGTCAAATTAAAAACGGTCTGAATGATTTTTTCATTAATTTCGTGACCGTGAACACGGTTGAGATTATCAATCAATTTTTGAATTTTCTGGTCCATAATATTAGTGCTGATACTCTTATTATAGGATATCTGGGAGGATTTTCAATAGCCTTATATTTTAGCAGTTTTTTAATGATTTGTAAAGTCAAAGATTTTGATAAACAAATTATGGTTGATTGATTCTCACCCAGAAAGCGATACTTTGATGTATCGTTTTTATGGTGAATAGACCTTGATTGTTTGAATCAAAAGTGTTATGTTTTTTTTGTGGGATTTGGGAGACACGAAACTTGCAGTTTTGTGATTGGAGTTGTTTCCTTGATTTCTACGCCAGAGTTAGGTAAACCCTAATTCAATGTCAACAAAAAGCAGCCTTTGAGGCTGTTTTTTGTATGTCGATTAAAAGTATAGTCTGAAATTTATTTTTTCTTTGTTTTACTGTTTGTTTGGCAATCTTTGTTAGAACACTTTTTATCTCCTTTGATTGTTTCAGTGATTAGAGCTTCACAAGTTTGGCATTTTTCACCAGTTGGTTTTTGCCACAAGGCAAAGTCGCATTTGGGATATTTGTCGCAGCCATAGAATATTTTTCCGGCTCGGGTTCGTTTGGTTTCAATTTCTCCAGTTTCACACTTGGGACAATTTACGCCAGTGCCTTGTTTTTGCTTTTTGATGTATTTGCAATCAGGATAATTTGAACAACCAATAAATGGTCCAAATCGGCCAACTTTTTCTACTAAGGCGGCTTTACAGTCCGGGCATTTTTCATCTAACGTCTTTAGTTCTGGCTTGTCCTCAATTTCACCGGTTTCAGCATTAATATTTTTGGTATTTTTACATTCTGGGTAATTTGAACAAGCGATGAATTTCCCAAATCTTCCAGTCTTGATCACCATTGGAGCTTGGCATTTTTCGCATTTTTCATCAGTGGTTTCTTCGGTTAAATCTTTTTTTGTTAACTCTTTGGTTTTTTTCTGTAAATTATCAATAAATGGTTCATAAAAATTTTTGATAATCGGTTGCCATTCTTGTTTGCCTTCTTCAATTAAGTCGAATTTTTTTTCAATATCAGCGGTAAAATCATAATCAACAATATCGGCAAAGTGTTCAACCAAAATATCGGTTACCAAAGTACCCATCTCAGTCGGTTTGAGAGCCTTGGCTTCTTTTTCAACGTAACCACGGTCTTGAACGGTTGCAATTGTTGGCGCGTAGGTTGAAGGTCGGCCAATACCATATTCTTCCAGTGCTTTGACTAAAGTCGCTTCGGTGTACCGGGCTGGTGGTTGAGTGAAATGTTGTTCGCCTTTGATCTCTTTGCTGCCGAGAGTATCACCTTCATTTAATTCCGGCAAAAGAGCTTCTTTGGTGACTTCTTTGTAAATTCTGAGAAAGCCATCAAACTTAATGGTTTGGCCATTGGCGCGGAAAGTATATTTGTCTGATTCGTCGTTGATATCAATGATGGTTGCATCCAATTTGGCGGCGGTCATCTGAGTCGCCAGAGTTCGAGACCAGATTAAGTTGTAAAGTTTGAACTGTTTGTCGTCTAAATATTGTCTGATTGATTCTGGTGTTTGAGCTGGATCAGTGGGACGAATAGCTTCGTGAGCTTCTTGGGCTCCTTTTGATTTTGATTTGTAACGAACCGGTTTGGCCGGAATGTATTCTGGGCCAAGAGTGGTTTTTAAATAATCGTGAGTAGATTGGAGAAAGATTTCTGACAAATTTTGAGAGTCAGTTCTCATGTAGGTGATGAGACCAATAGATTCTGATCCAATTTTTATACCTTCATAGAGTTGTTGGGCGACCATCATGGCTTGTTTGGCTGACATGTGTAGTTTGTTGTTGGCTGCCTGTTGCATGGTTGAGGTGGTCAGTGGGGTGGGGGGATTTTTTTTGGTTTCCTTTTTCTCTACTTTTGTGATTTTGTATGATTTATCTTTTAATTCCTCCAATATTTTGTCTGCAGATTCTTTGTCTTTGATGTCTAATTTTTTTAATGTTTTAGCGCCAATAGCATTTAATTTGCCTGGGAACTCTTGTTTTTCTTTATCAAAAATTCCTTCGATAGTCCAATATTCGTCTTGTTTGAATGCTTCGCGTTCGCGTTCTTTTTCTACGATCAAGCGGACGGTAACTGATTGGACACGACCGGCGGACAATCCTCTTGCGACTTTGTTCCAAAGGAATGGAGACAATTTGAAACCAACGAGACGGTCCAGGACACGTCTGGCTTGTTGGGCGTCAACTAAATTTTCATCAATAGCTCTCGGATTTTCCAAGGCGTGTTCGATGGCGCTTTTGGTGATTTCATGAAAAGTGATTCTTTGATATTTCTTTGGTTTGAGTAAATATTTCAAGTGCCAAGAGATCGCTTCTCCTTCGCGATCTTCATCAGTTGCCAAAATAACGTTGTCTGCTTTCTCAGATAAATCTTTTAGTTTTTTTACTTGTTTTTTGGCTTTTTCAATTACCGCATATTTGGGTTTGAAATCTTTATCAACATCAATACCAAGTTCTTTGGGCGGTAGATCTCTCACATGGCCATAAGAAGATTCCACTTTGTAATCTTTGGGTAGAAATTTGGAAATGGTTTTGGCCTTGGTTGGAGACTCGACGATGACTAAATGCATATAACAATTGTAATAAGTAAAATTAGTTAAATTGAATTGAGCGGTTTTGATAACGCAATTGTTTATAAACTAACAGATTCCAAATTATGTGTCAACTTATGAACAATTGACATTAGTGTCATTATATGATAATTTGTTACATTCACGCAAACAGGAGCAATAAATGGAGGATTCAAATGACGGACAATGATCGAGTTTTGTCTTTGGTGGAGCGGCTGAAAAGACTGCCGAAAAATTATCGACCGGGAAAGAAGATCCAAACTCCAGACAAGGTGTTGGTGCCCGATAGGCTCAGGCGGACCATTGATTATTGGGCTTGGCTTTGGCGGCGTCCCTGGAATACAGCGTTTATTTTTGCTTTTGCTATCTTTCATTCGGTGGTTAATGAACTGGACATTTTGCCGGGTGATAAAGTGGTAATGATCAATAAAAGAACCAAAAAAGTGAGAACTATCATTTTCTGATTGATAATCACAAAACTACCCCTGGAGGAGTCAAATGAAAGATCGTCAGCCCGATGAATTTGATGTGGCATGTGATCATTATCAAAATACGGTGAAACAGAATAAAGAACGAATTTATTGACCGTTTGCTGAGTTGGAACAGGAAATGCAAGGGAAAATTGATGCGGCGGCTGATTTGCAGCCGATTGGTAAAAGGGACGAAAAATTTGAATTCCGGATGAATAAAGTTTTTATCGTTTGTTATGATGATGATAATGATCAGAAAATGCTGAGGTCGGGTTTGCAGTTTGAGGATTGGACACCATTGCTGGTTGTAAATGTGCACGAATCAGAAGAGTTTGATGTGGTCGTCACATTTAGGAATATTGGATCCGGAGTAGAGACTTATTTGGTTTTGACTTTGGATGAAGATTTGAAACTTTTGAATTATCTGTATCCGATTGATGAATGGCTCAAGGCCAAGAAGCAAATTGAAGCTTTGAGTGTGGAATGGCTAAGTAGAGCAGCGGAAATTAAATAACACAGCAATGACTGTGTTTTTTTGTTTATTCTTTTTTTGATAATTATTTAGGGAAGTTGGTGCGTTGTTCCAATTGTTTTTCTTCACTAATAAATTGTTTCCGGAGATCTGAGCATAGGAAAAATGAGCCGGTGATCAAAATAATGTCAGAAGGTTTGGCTGATTTAACTGCAGCTGCTAAAGCTTGGTTGGGGTCGAGAAAAGTTTGCGTTGGTTTGCCGATGAAAGCTGCTTTTAGTTGTTTCAAATCACAATTTTTACGAAATGGGTTGGTGAATCTGGTGATATAGACTTTGTCAGCCAAGGTTTTTAGTGATTTGAAGACATCTTTGGGATTTTTTTTATCACCGAGAGCGCAAATTAGATGAACTTTGGGTCTGGTTGACCTTTTGACAGGCTCAGGATGACAAAAAAATGATTTGAGGTTTGAGGTTAGATATTTTATTTTGTCAGGATTGTGAGCGCCGTCAAAAATGATGGTGGGTTTATGTTTGACGATTTCAAAGCGAGCCGGAATGGAAATCTTTTGATTTAGTGATTTTTGAATAATGTTGTCATCGATTTTTAATAATTCACCAACTCGAAAGGCTAGGGCTTTGTTTGGGTCCTCGGATCTGACAATTTCAAGTTTGGCGTTTTTTTCTTTGCAAATTTTGGTAAAAAGTTTGATCACATTTGGTTGGGTGGCGGTGGTCAGGACTTTTCCGCCACGACGAATGATGCCGGCTTTTTCAAAAGCGATTTTTTCAATTGTATCACCTAAAATAAAGGTATGATCCAAGCCGATATTGGTAATGATTGAGAATAGGGTCTTCTTGACGGCGTTGGAAGCATCAAAGCGACCACCACAGCCGGTTTCGAGAACCACGTAGTCAACTTTTTGTTGTTTGAAATAGAGTAAAGCCATGATCATCCAAACTTCAAAGTAGCTGGGGACGCCCATTTTGTTATAACACTGATTAATAATGGGTTTCATCTCATCAACTAAAGCAATAAAGTCGGTAATGGGAATAAATCTTTTATTGATTTGAATTTTTTCAGTTGAAACAGAAACAAAGGGGGAGTAGTGCGTTCCAATTTTGTGACCAGCATTTTGGAGAACGTTGGCGATATTGTTGACAGTAGAGCCCTTGCCGCTGGTACCGGCAATGTGGATGATTTTGTAAGCTTGATCAGGATTGCCAGCCAGTTTTAAAAGAAATTTAGCTCGTTTGAAAAAAAAATTCGGATCGGCATTGCCGGTAAAAAAGTTTTCTTGGGTCAGATTACTTAAAGACTCTAGGTAGGATTCGGCGAGTTTATATTTTTGGTAAAGTTTTAGATCCATATTATTGATAATTGATAATATATTCGTTGTTCCCGATATTTTTAATTTTACCGTTTAGTTCCATAAGTGACAAGGCGGCATTTAACTGTGATGGGTTTAGGGTTGTTTTTTTGCGTAAATCATTAAAATGAGTTGGTTCAAAGTTTAGATGAGCTAAAATTAATTTTTCTTGATCATTATCACCTTCGGGAATATTTTTGTCAGATGCTTTGGAAATTGATTGAAGATTTAAAATTTCTAAAATATCCTCAGCTTGATTGACGGAGGTCGCGCCTTGTTTGATCAGGTTGTTGGTCCCAATAGACATCGGGCTGGTGATATTGCCGGGGATGGCAAAAACTTCTCGATTTTGTTCGAGGGCGTATTTGGCTGTGATCAAAGCTCCCGACGATTCTCCAGCCTCGATTACCAGGGTACCACGAGACAGACCGGAGATAACACGATTGCGAATCGGAAAGTGGTGGCGCATGGGTATGGTGCCCAGAGGAAATTCGGAAATAATGAGACCATTTTTTTCAATAATATTGTTGGCTAGTGAACGATTGGATGAGGGGTAAATGTTTTTTTGGTCCAAGCTGGATCCGAGGACGGCAATCGTTGAGCCGTTGGCTTGGATCGTCGAGTGATGAACAATGGTATCGATGCCGAGTGCCAATCCGCTGACGGTGGTTAGTTGATTGGCGCTGAGTTCTTGAGATATATTGTGAGCAATTTGTTGGCCATAGGCGGTCATATTTCTGGTCCCAACAATTGCGAGACATTCGGTTTGAAATAACGTTTTGTTGCCTTTGTAATAAAGCAAGGCTGGTGGATTGTGAATTTCACGAAGAATGTCCGGATAGTCGGAGTCTTGAATCGTTACCACACCAATATTTTCAGTTTGTAGTTTTGTTAATTCTTCTTCCGGGTTAATTTGGTGTTTTTTATTGAGGATGATTTCAGCGGTTCGATCATTCAAACCAGCGTCAATAAAGTCTGAATAAGTAGCATCATGCCAGAGTGTAGAGAAGTCTGGAAAATAAGAGTAGAGTTTTTTCATCTTTGAAGCTCCAAGTAAATCTATTTGACTCAAAGCTACCCAATATTGTAGTTCATTTTTATTCATATTATTACTATTGTAGAGGAAATAACGAGGAAGTCAATTGGATGTGAACGTTAATTGTGGTTTTTTTTATAGAAAAAAGATCAGCTATGACTGATCTGAAATTTGAGCTAGAATGGCTCGGCGGAGTTGGTCTCCATATTTTGTAAGCAGTGTAGAAAATCCAGGAGAACCATAATTAACAAAGATAACGGTTTTATTGGTTATCGCGATATTGTTGGTATTAAAGCGAGGCAATAAATCGCCGCCAGCCATGTGGGTGAATGTTTCGAGAGCGTCTGGATCTAATTCATTTTTAATTAATTCACATAATTTTTGACAAATTGTGTTGTCACTAAGAGTGAATTGTCCTGTTTGTTCAATATAGCGATAGATGTTGGCAAAGACCATCGGGAAGATCATTGGGGCTAGTATGGTTTAATGATAATGACCACTCGATGAGTTCCAAGTTTGAATTTCACGATTCCTCCTCTTAATATGTTGGCAATCGTTATTCTTACCATGGTTTTTAATGGCAGTCAATAAATGAGCGAAAAATTGAAATGAGGAAATCCGGGAAATTTAAGTGGAAACAAAAAACTCAGGGATACCCTGAGCGTTGAAGATTATTTGATCAATTTGTCATGATCTTCTCCGGCTTTGAGCCACATGTATTCGAATAAAGTTTTGAATGTGTGAGCAATGTCAGGATTGTCGATGACGGTTGTGATAACGTCGTTTTTGAGTGAGGTGATGCCGATGGTGTTGTCGAAAACAATTATTTGAGAAGGGAAAGTGAATTTTTTGGAAATGAAACGTACGGTGATATTTTTGTCATGGCGGTCTTTTAAATAATCTTCATGGCTTGATTTTGAATATTGAGGATCAATCGGATTGAGGGCGCGAAGCTTGATGCCTTTGCGGTATTGTTTGAGTGTGTAGCGGTCAATCAATTTTTCCATGTCATGATCATCGCGGTCATACTTGGAGACAAAGATTAGAACTTCATTTTTGGTGTGAAGAATTTTTTCGTAAAAGTTTTCCATACCTTCGATGCCGGCTTGAGTTTGGATAATTGGTTTGTCGGTGGTGGTTTGGAATAGGGTAGTGAGGTCGGGTAGGAGGTTTTCAAGCTCAGCTTTTTCAGCTTCAAGTTGTTTTTGTTTGTTACGTAAAATAGATTCAATTTTTTGAGGTGGTTCAGCCAAAAAGAGAGTTTTGCCCCGGTCGATTTTTTCAGTGATTAATTTTTTTTCTTTCAGAGCATGCAGGACATTGTAGGTGTCACCTTTTTTAAGGTTGGATTTTTGATAAATTGAAGTAATAGAATTGGGCCCCAGGTTTAGTAGTGTTTCGTAAACTTTGGCTTCTTTTGGCAAAAGACCGATGTTGATTAGTTGTTGCTGATACATAAATAGTCATTAATTTGTGACGATTATATTATAGCACAGAATAGGTTGGGGATGTTTGTTGGTGTATTTTTTGACAACAATTTAATGTAATTATTATCTAATTTTAGGTTAATATTGTTTTGTGTGTCACTGTGAGTTGACATTATAAGTTGATTGTGATACAATAGTCAGTAGAATAAACAAAGGGGGGATTATGCTAAAGCCGTCAATCTGGGTAACCGATGACTTTTTTGGTTGTATGCCTAAGTGTAGGTGGAAGGGGCATCTATCCTTTACTCGAATTGAAGCTAATCAGGTGCGAAAGTATCTGGATAATTTGCAGTTGTGTGTGGCTTTGAAGGATCGTGGGTTGGCTCATAGCATTGCTCGAGTACTAGGGATTCGGTGTTGTGATATAGATGTTTTGCCAAAGCATAAAGAGTGGTTGGGACAATCTATCTTGGTGGCGAAGCAAAAGTTTGAAGCCACTGATCAATTTGATCTGTTTTGGGTCACGATTTATGCCGATTGAATCTTCAACAAGAACAAAATTAGGAGGTGTCATGATTACAGTGCTGGTGGACGAAGAATATGGGTACCGGAGTTGGATTTGGCACTTTGACGGAACGATTGTTGATTTGATTCGTTGGTGGCAGGGTTTGAATGAAGAAGATACTTTTTTTTACAAGCCCAGTCGTTCATTGAAAGAGGTGAATGGTCGTGAATTTGATGAGGTCGAGCATGATGAGCTTCATGATTTGATTATGGATAAGATTCATGGTGGTGATGATGAGTCCGATGTTGATTATGTTCTGATTCATATGCATGAGAGAGATGATAGCAGTCTTTACTATTTTGGTAAGTTTTATTACCCTGGTTCTGATAAAGTGTGGGAACCAAAAACCGTGGGTTGGCTCAGAGCATTGCTCGAGTACTAGGGATTCGGTGTTGTGATATAGATGTTTTGCCAAAGCATAAAGAGTGGTTGGAGCAACGAATTTCAGATGAAGAGCATGACGCGATGGAGTCTTGGTGTTGTGGGATTGATGTGCAGGTTGTTGGTGATGGTAGAAGCGAAGTGCGAGAATATTATAAGAAGGGTCGTGGTCGGGATAAAGAAGCGTGGATTGTGAATCGATCTGGATGCTCGGTCTTTGTTGGCTTTTTGGATCCGGAGTGGATGTTTTTTATAAGAGGTTAAATGACCTCTTATTTGTTTTGAACAAAAAAAGTGTTCTTGTGGGCTTGACATGAATACAAAATTTGTTAAGGTATGTATGTAAAGAATCTTGATTAATGCTTATCAGCGGGGTGAAGCAAGTGCCCCCCTCCTGTGCTGGCTTCTTGCCCTTCAATTAAGTTACCTGAGCTAGTCTTAGATAATTTTCGCTGATGAGCATTAATAAGGATTGTTACAAAAAAGAACCTCGATAGAGGTTCTTTTTTGTATGTGTTGATTAAAGTAGTTTGAGGAGTTCTTCGTTAATTTGATCTAGGAATTTGTTTAATTTTAGTTTTTCAAATAAGGAAAATTGATTGAGAACAAATTTGGCAGTGTCACCTTGTTTGTTTTTGTTTGATTTGCCGACACCAATTCTGATCCGGTGAAATTGCTGGGTTTTTAGATGTTGAATGATTGATTTGATCCCATTGTGCCCAGCACTAGAAACATCTTTTTGGATTTTGTACTGACCAAAGATTATGTCAATGTCATCGTGAATAATGATAATGTTTAGAGGAGCGACTTTGTAATAATGACTCAAGGCAGACACAGCTTTGCCAGATTCATTCATGAAAGTGTTTGGTTTGGCGATAATTATTTTTTCTTGTTGAATAAAACCTTCAGAAATTTCGGCTGAGAACTTTTTATTGGTTGACCATTGGCTGAGAGAATAGTCTGAGCGGTGAGTATCAAAAAAATGATCGAGAGCGAGAAAACCGATATTGTGCCGCGTTTTTTGATATTTTATACCGGGATTACCTAGGCCGATAATTAGTTTCATAGGGTTTAGCGTTTAGCTTATAGCGTATAGTTTGCTGTCGGTTTGACCATGAATTTTTAATCGTTACACGCTAGATTTTTTTATTTTTTTGTTTGATGAGATTTTACCGGTTTGTATAAGCTGGAGAATACCTTCAAGCCAACGCCGGCCAAATCAAATCTTTCTCGTAGTTTATTTTTGATAAAACGAATGTATGAAAAGTGAATATTTTCTGGTTGGTCAGCTTTGATTTCAAAAACTTGAGGATTGGTTTTTATCTGACGGATGGTATGAAAATAGGGTGGTTTGATGCCTTTTTTCTTTCGTGGTGATTGTCTTTTGATAATGTAAGAAAGAAATTTATCCAGTTCGACATTGCTGATTTTCATGTTTTGTTTGTCGTGAAGTTCGATTATAAGTTTGACCAATCGATCCAGTTTGAAGCCGGTTTTAGCTGAAAGGAAAACAATCGGAGCCCAAGTTAGGTATGGGAATGATTTGTGTACATAGTCGATGAATAATTGATCACTTTTCATGTCTTTGTCTTTGACTAGGTCCCATTTGTTGATGATGAAAATTACGCTTTTGCTACTTTCGATAATTTCTTTGGTGATATTTTTATCTTGAGCGGTGATGTCTTCACCAGCGTCAAGCATCAAGAGTACGATGTCCGCTTTTTTGATGGCGGCCATACTTCGTTCGCTGCTGAGAGTGTTGATTTCATCTTTTATCTTGGCTTTGCGACGAAGGCCGGCAGTATCAATAAACTTGAGAATTAGTGGCTTATCTTTGTGCGTGACCTCCATAGTGAAATCCTTGGTATCTCTAGTGGTATTGGCGACTGGACTGGTAATGGCAATGTCTTCGTCGGCCAATTTGTTGATTAAGCTAGATTTCCCTACGTTGGGTTTGCCGACAATGGCGATGTTTACAAAGTCTTCATTTTCTTCGAATAATTCAGCTACCGGAGCTTTGTCCCCAAGTTGATCAATGATATTGTCCAAGAGGTCGCCGGTACCAGCTCCGGAAACGGCTGATACTAACTCGATTTCTTTGAGACCCAATTTCTCAAATTCACTTACCATGTTTAGTTGTTTTGGGCCGTCGACTTTATTGATTACCAGGATGATTGGTTTTTTTAATTTTTTTAACATGAGAGCGTAGGCTTTGTCTTGGGGGAGTAATCCGGATTTGGCATCAACCATCAGTAGGTTGATGTCGGCAAGCTTAGCGGTTTTTTCTGCTTGTTTGATCGATTTTTTATCAATGAGCTCATCAGTTGAAACATCCAGTCCGGCAGTATCAATTAATGAAAACATACGCCGCTGCCAGTAGCATGGTGCTTCGTTGGTTTCGCGAGTGGTGCCGGCTGTTCTGGCGACAATGGCGTTATTGGTTTCGGTCAGTTTATTGAACAAGGTTGATTTTCCAACATTGGTGCGGCCAATTAGAGATACTGTCGGCATGTTTTGTTTAGTCATATTTATTCGTCATCTGTAGATGAGGTGATTAGTGGTTTAGGGGCGGTCTCCGGTGGTGATGTGTCAATATGATCTTCATCGCCCAAAATAATATAATAATCAGTGGTTAATTCTGCGTCTTCGCGAATCCAAGAAGGAATTTCTTCGATAAAGTCAGCGTCAAGATTAGTTATTAGGTTGTTGAGTGCTTCGGTATCGGCGTTTGCTTGAAGTTGGTAAATCAATGTTTGAGGATATGTCTGACTGGGGGCATTACCGATTTTGATGATTTGATAACCTTGCTCCTTTAGTGTCTGTGAAGTGCTGAAAGCTAAGCCGTTGACGGTGGTACCATTACGGATTTCGATACTGGCATTTTGAGTTTTTGGCACTTCTACGGTAGTTTGGTCAAAAATATGTTTGACCGCAGAGCTTATGGCATTGTAGTTGCCACCTCGAGGTTGGAGCACGTAGGCGCTGTTTACCATGGAGGAGAAAAGAAAACCATTGGGTCCATCATCAAGAGTGAGGGTTATTGGATTGTCCGTATCTAGGTTTTTTGATAGTTTATATAATTCGATAATTTCTGAAATTGAAAGGTTGGTAGCTATGTGGTCATCTAAAGTTTTTAACATTTTATTGAGTTTGCTGGGGTTGAAAAGGGTTCGGAATGAAAAGGCTCGTTCCTTGGAGGCGGAAATAATTTTTTGCTGACGCTTGGATCGAGCAAAGTCAGAGCCCTCGTCATTGTTTCCATGTCTAGATCTAGCAAACTTGAGAGCGGTGTCACCGTCCATAGTTTGAAAACCCTGTTCGAAAGAAACCACTTGATATTTGTAGTTTGCGGTTGGATATTGATAGTCAACAAAGTTACGGTCAACATAAACTTTTACGCCACCCAGGTCGTCGATAATTTGTTCAAAGCCGGAAAAGTCAACTCGGATGTAATAATGAATGGGAATGCCGGTAATATTGGAGACCACTTGACTGGTTAATTCCGGACCATGACCGGTTTTTTCTTTTTCACCAAAGTGATTGGCATTGTTTATTTTCCATAAGCCTTGACCTGGAATGTCAACTAAAGTATCTCGTGGTATAGAGATGAAACCAACGGTTTTGGTGGATGGTTTGATGCTGGCAATCATGATAGTATCGGTTAGATTTGGTCCGTCATGTCCAGCACCACCTACGCCAAGAAGTAAAATGTTGATTCTATCGTCTTCAAGACCTTTTAAGTCATCTGAACTGTGAGCGATTGAGGTTAGCTGTTTGAAAAAACCGCCAGTACCACCGATATTGCTAATAAAACTGCTGTTGGTGAATAGTATTTGGTAGGTAAAGATAAAGAAGATGATGATTAGGGTAGTGAACATGTATACAATAAACTTGCTAACCTTGAAAAAAGGTCGGCCTTTGGGGCTCTGATTGTCTGAATAGTTAAGCAGGTTTATGTTGTTATTCTCGCGATTTTTCTTGGGTTTGAACATAATAAAACTAAAATAAAACTAAGTTAGTTGCAGGCTCAGCTTCATTAAGGATATTATAGACTGGATTAATGATATTAGCAAGTTATATCAGATGTTTGCATGACAATCATCTTTGTGTTATAATCGCAGTGCTTAGGGGCTTGATTTTTTACTTTTTATATAGTATAATTCAGGAAATGCTTAGTAAAAATATCGACAAATACACTTTTAGTCAACAACACGATAACATTTCTATGGGAAAACGTGTCTGGTATTTTTTTTGGGATTTAGTCAAGGTTGTAGCTGTAGCTTTGGCTATCATAATTCCAGTCCGTTACTTTTTGATTCAGCCTTTTTATGTTCAAGGTGCTTCAATGGAACCCAGTTTTTATGACCAAGAATATTTGATTATTGATGAAATATCCTATCGTCTTTCCGCTCCGGATCGTGGTGATATTGTTGTTTTTAGATATCCAAAGGATCCCACTCAATTTTTCATTAAAAGAATTATTGGTCGTCCAGGAGAAACTGTCGAGGTGAAAGATGGATTTGTGTTTATTTATGCTGAGGATGGCAATCGGAAATATTTGCTTGATGAATATGATTATCTTGATAATGGAGTGAAAACTAGAGGTGACAAACGATGGGAGCTTGGGGAAGGGGAGTATTATGTACTTGGTGACAATCGAGAACATAGTTTGGATTCGAGAATTTTTGGTCCGGTGAATCGCGGGTTGATTGTGGGTAAGGTTTGGTTGAGGGGTTGGCCTCTTGATCGAGCTAAGATTTTTAACGGTGTGGATTATGAGCAATTTAATAATGGTAATTAATTTTGGATAAAATAATAAGGTTATGCCTAGACGAAAAAAAGTGGATGAACCCACAGAGCAAATAAAAAAGATAAAAACTCCACCTTTAATAAAGGGGATGAAGGATGTTCTGCCATCTGATAATAAATATTGGAGAACACTGCTTGATAGTTTGACTCGTGTCGCGATTGATTTTAATTTTCAATGGGTCGATACACCCTTGATGGAAAAGTACGACTTGTATGCTCATACTATCGGGAAAAATAGTGATTTTGTGAAAAAAGACTTAATTTCATTTACAGATAAAAATGAAAAAATGGTGCTTCGAGCTGATTATATCCCAGCGGTCACTAGGTCTTTTATTAGTCATAGTTTGTATAATAATACGATTCCAATAAAGCTTTGGTTTGGTGGTTCTATATTAACCCAGGGTAATTTTTATGAAAGCAAGCATCGACAAATGTATCAAATGGGTTATCATGTGTATGGCGTAGAGTCTCCAGCCGCTGATGTGGAATTGGTGGTGATGCTTTATCAAACATTTGTAGCTTTGGGGCTTAATCCGTATGTTCGAGTCAATAGCCTTGGGGGCTTGACCGGTAGAATAGAATATGCTAAAGCTTTAACAGGATATATTAAAAGTAAGCGTTCAGCGATTTGTACTGAATGTCGTGGACAGGCAACTCGTGATCCGTTTAAATTTTTGGCGTGTGCAAATCAGAAGTGTACCAAGCAGATAGAGGATGCGCCGCAAATTGTTGATTATTTGTCTGAGTCAGAGCATAGTCATTTATTTAAATTTTTGGAAGCAATGGATGAAGTTAAGGTTGAGTATGAAATGGATAATTCAATGGTTCATGAATTTGGATATTATAATGGAACGATTTATTCTATTTATAACCGAACAGAGGATGGTGATGATGTCCTTTTGGCTACCGGTGGTAGAATCAATTATTTGTCAGAGATGCTTGGTGGTCCGGAAATGCCCGCTTGTACAATCTCGTTGTTGGTGGAAAAGGTAATCTCTGAGATTAAGAGTAAGAAGGTCGAAATCCCTAGAATGAAAAGTCCTCACGTGTATCTGGCGCAACTCAGTGAGCAAGCAAAGCGAAGAGCCATGGAGTTTGTGGAAGAATTGCGAAAGGAAGATTTCCGGGTGGTGGCAAATTTTTCCAAAGATGGTTTAAAGAGTCAGCTTGATACGGCAACAAAGATGGGAGCAAAAGTGATTTTGATATTGGGCCAAAAGGAAACAATCGATGGTACTATCTTGATGCGAGATGTTGAAAGTGGCATTCAAGAAGTGGTTAATATCAAAAAAGTAATTGGTGAAGTGAAAAAAATTATTTATAAGAAATGATAAATTATATAGAAAGGATGTGGAAACCAATATATGGTAGAAGCAAAACGTAAAAAAGGCGAAACTTTTGAATCGTTTGTACGACGCTTTAACAAACGATTGATTCAGAGCGGTAAAATATTACAGTTTAAAAAAATTCGATTTCATGTATCAGATCGAAGTCGAAATATGATCAAGGCTTCAAAATTGTATGGAATGAAGACCAAGGATAGATTGGAATATTTGAAAAAATCAGGCCGATTGAAAGAAGATGAAAGAAAAAAGTATCGACGATAATAATAAGAAAACCATCCTCACTGGGGGTGGTTTTTTTGTTGTGCTGGAAAAAGCCTTGTCTGTGTGTAAATAATCAACAAATACATTTGTTGGTAAGGAAATAAAATGTTATAATTTAATTGAAATATATGAAACTTCAAGAAAGAATTGAAGCTGATTTTATAAAGGCTTTAAAAGAAAAAAATAAATCAAAATTGAATGTGTTGAGAGGGTTGAGATCAAGTTTGAAAAACAAAGAAATTGATCTGGGCCAGTCTTTGAATGAACAAGAGATTGTATCTGTGATTAGATCTGAAATAAAAAAACGACGTGAAGCCATCGAGAGTTATACCCAAGCTGGTCGAGATGATTTAAGAGAAATTGATGAATACGAAAATGTAGTGCTGGAAAATTTTGTGCCAGCACAGTTGTCAGTAGAACAGGTTGAGGTAAAGGTGCGGGAGATTGTTGATTCTTTGGCTGAAGATGAGAAGGGGAATTTTGGTCAAGTGATGGGGCGAGTAATGAAGGAAATGAGTGGTCAAGCTGATGGTCAGGTAATACAGGTGGCAGTAAAAAAGTTGATTTAGTAAAATAAAAAATTATGTTTTTGAATTTTAAATATATAAAACGAACAAATCGAGTAGCTTATTTATCGATTTTTTTTGCCTTTATACTAACTGCGATTTTGCTGCTGAGTGTTTTTCAGGTTGCGGCGCAAGCTCCGGGAGTAATTAACGGTACTGACGCTGTCGGCGGTGCTACTGGCTTGGGAAATGAAGACCCTAGAATTATTATTGCCAGAATAATCCGGATATTCTTTGGGTTTGTTGGTGCGATTTTTGTCTCGCTAATGATTTACGCTGGATTTTTGTACATGACCAGCGGTGGTGATGAATCAAAGACGACTAAAGCAAAAAAAACAATTATCAACGCTACGATTGGTTTGGTGATTATGATGTCAGCTTTTGCCATTACCAGTTTTATTATCAGTCGATTACAAGCTATTATTGGTGGCGGAACGGGTGGAGGTTCTCAGTCTGAATATACTTCACCAGGTTTGAGTTCTGGTATTTTGGGTCGAGTAATTCAGGACCATTATCCGGCCATTGCTTCGACTGTCCCACGGAATACTGTGATTATGGTGACTTTTAAAGAACCGATTGTTCCGTCAAGCGTGATCGCGGCTAATGGTAACTTTATTTGTCAAGATGCGGCTGGCGGTGATTGTTCGGATGTAAAACCGGATAGTGATTGTTTATGTACTGGAGATTTGGATACTGAATCGATCAAAATATATGAAGCTTGTGAATCTATTTATCCTGAAGGTGTGGTGACTCCGCAGAGTTATGATCCAGCTCAAAGGGGTAATAAATCTGTTTGTAATGAATGGCGAGGTGATGAGCCTGCTGCCCCGTTTGATTTTGTTCCTGGAGAGGTATATATCACGCCTGATTTCAAAACCATTGTAGTTAATCCATATGGGAATAGTACTACAGAACATTTGGGCGGAATTGCTGAAGATGTGACTTATTTTTCATTGTTAACAAATAATATTAGAAAGTATCAAACAAATACAGGTGTATTTACCGGCCAACAATCTCCGAAGTATCCCTGGTATTTTACTACAAATACGGTGATCGATACTACTCCGCCATTTGTGACTGGTGTTTATCCGGTGACGCTTGATTCGAGTGGGCAACCAGTTGAATTCGAGGTGGGGGCGGCTAATGCTGAAACTCATTGGAGAAATAGTCGTATTCGAGTTGATTTTAGTGAGGCGGTGATTCCACCGATATTTTTGAAAATGATATCAACTAATTCTGGTGATTATGGTAATGCCGAGTTCTTGGTGACTAATGATGCTGATGGCTCGGTAATCATGGGTGATGTGGTGGCTGGAATAAACCAGTATAGATCATTAATCTTCAAGGCCAATGGTAACTGTGGTACCGGAGCTGATTTGTTTAATTCTTGTGGTGATATTGTTACTTGTTTGCCAGCGAATAGCAAGATAAAAACCTTGGTGCGGTCTGTGCCAAAAAGTAACTTGGTGAATTATGATGCGGCCAATCCAAACGGACCGGCTGGTCCAACTTCAGTTCGATTCCCGGTTGGTGGTATTGTGGATTCAGCTTTGAATGGTTTGGATACCAACGGACGTATTGGTCGCGGAAATGGGCAAACAGAAACTCAGGCAATCGATAGTTTTGATTGGACGTTTTTGACTTCAGCTCAATTGGATTTGATTCCGCCAAATATTACAGCCGTCACACCAGCGAATGCAGCTGATAAAAGTGATGGTGTGAGGCCGGATAGTGTGGTGTCGGCGACTTATAGTGAAGCGATAGATCCAGCAACTACAACGAATTCTAATATGATAATAGTCTCGGATATGTGGAGTGGTTGGTACACGGGTAGTTTGTTTTGTGACCCAGGAACATCACCTGATGGTTCGAAGTTTTGTTTGACAAATGATAGAAAAGTGATGATAAATCATGGACCATTTTCGTTGGCAAAAAATCCGCTTGATGTGCCATTTTTCTTTCCTAAAATTACTTCAGGAGTCCAGGATATGCAGGGGAATTGCTTTAATCCTTGTAAGGGACCGGCTTGTGATCCATTGGTGCCTGGTCGAGCTTGTTGTGGTACGGTAGATGATGCTGGAGTTGGTGGTATGCAGGTTCAAACAGGAGCAATGTGTCCTTATTAGATTATAGTCTCAAGAGTTGAGTTAAAATATAAAAATGAAACATAAAAATAAAATAATTGGAGTGTTGATTGTGCTCTTCATTGTGATGGGTGGTCTTTTTGTCCTTCCAGAATTATTGCATGCTCAACAGTCAAATGATGTTGGGGTGGGGCTTGAGGCTGTTGGGTCGGCGACCGTTTTGGGTAATGAGGATCCGAGAATAATTATCGGTAGAATTTTGAGAATATTTTTGGGATTTTTAGGAGTGGTTTCTTTGGCTATTGTGTTGTACGGTGGATTTTTGTACATGACTAGTGGTGGAGCTGAAACGTCAGTTGAGAAGGCTAAAAAATGGATTATCAATGGTATTATTGGCATGGTGATTATTATGTCAGCATTTTCTATTACCAGTTATGTAATTAATCGACTTAGTGAAGCGACTGGAGTGGTTTCAACCACCGAGGGTGGCGGTGGTGGTGGTGGTGATGGTGGCGGTGGCGGTGGTGGTGTGACAGGGTTTTCCGTTGGTATTGCTCCTCGTGGAGCTAATACTCCGGTTAATGCAGTGGTCCAGGTTACGTTCCCGAATGGTCGAACGCCATTACCGACTAATGAATATCAAAATGCCAAAGATAACATTAAAGTGTATGAGGTTGTAAAAGACGGTGACGTAGAGTCAGAAGTTGAGGTGGTGGGTTCTTATGATTTAAGTGATAGAAAGGTGACTTTTGTTTCAAATGGTGAATGTCCAGTTGGATGTGAAGCGACAAGTTGTTTTCAGGGAGAAAAAACATATCGAATTAAAGTATTAGAATTACAAGATCAAAATGGTAGTGTGGTGGCATGTCCAAATAGGTTGCAGGGTTATTGTCGACAAGTAGAATTTACGACTACAAATAGTTGTGATTTGTTGGCGCCAACAGTATCGGTTATTCCCAGCCCACAGCAAGTTCGAGTTGGAGCCCAAGAGGATTTTCCGATAACAGCGGCCGACGCCAGTGGTTTGGCTAGCTTGCAACTTTGTCCGACAGCTCAAACCGGACAAGGGGTTTTGTGTCAGCAGGTGGTTTTTGAAGATGAAAATCCATTATCATATAGTTCAGTTTTGAATGCATCCACTATCGGTTTTGATTTGGGTTGGCACACTGGAACCGTGAAGGTGAGTGATGTTAGTAATAATGAATCAACCGCAGCTGGACGATATTTGGTGGCTTCCAATAGTTGTTTTAATGATGGTGGTGAGTTTGATTGTTCTTTGCCTGAGTGTGAGGTTGATAATTGTTCTGAATGTACGGGGGATGATTGTACTTATACTTGTACTCCGAGTAACTGTTCAACGGTTGATGGAGTTGAGCAGTGTTCGTCTGTCTGTTCGTTGTGGCCATATCCTTTGATTACCAATGTAGTGCCGGCTGAATCACCGACGAGTGGTTTTATCACTATTTATGGAAAAAACTTTGGGGTTTTTGCTCAAGAAGCAAAAGTTTTAATCAATGGGGTTGAAGCGGCTCCGGTTTGTGGTCGTGATAGTTGGAGTGATCGACAGGTGGTGGTGTCTGTACCAAATGTTGCTACTGGTCCAATACAAATTTTTAATAATAGAGGTAATTGGCACAATACGGCTGATCCAAATGCACCCGGTTGGAAGAATGATTTGGTGATTACTGAAAGTGGAAATAATAGAATCGCTTTGTGTTCGGTGGTGAATGAAGAAACTCGAGAAAATAATGGAGCTCCCGGAGATCGTCTTCTTTTGACTGGAAGACATTTTGGAGCAGATGGTAGTATTTACTTTAATGGTGATGCATTGCTGACTGGAATATGGTCAGATGATGTGATACGTGAAGTTCAAGTGCCGTTTATATCGTCAGGAAACAAAACCGTTCAAGTTGGTCGGGATGATTTTTATAGCAATCCAGTGAATTTTGTGGTCGGGGAAAGTGATAGTTCGATTGTGATTCAGTCAGTTTTGCCGCAAACTGCGCCTAAGGGACAAATTATTACGATTAAGGGTAGTAATTTTGGTGCTAGTGGTACGGTGACATTTATTCGAGATAACGTTCGGACTCCGGCTTTAACTTCTTGTGCTAATAATTGGTCAAATACCAGTATTCAAGTAACCATTCCAGATTTGGTTACAGGGTCTTATGATTTAGAAATTGCAAACAGCGAGGGTAGTGTTTCGGTACCCTATTCAGTTGATAATAATCTTGCATTGACTCCTGGTATTTGTTCAATAACTCCAGACAATGGACCTCCGGGGACGAGTATTACTATTCAGGGTGTTGGATTTGGCAATACACCCGGTAAGGTCAAATTTGCTTCGGCTGCGCCTGGTGTGCCATCAATAGTTGAGGGATTTAATTTACAATCTGCTGAATGGACCAGTACGCAAATTTCTGGGGTATCTGTTCCGCCGGATGCTAGAAGTGGCGAGTTGGTGATTGAACAAGGTGGTATCGATAGTAATCCGGTTCAATTTAATGTCGGCCGATGTACGGTTGATAGTTGTGGCTCGGGTGAGGTTTGTTGTCAAAATTCTTATTGTAGCGCGGCTGAACTGTGTGAAGCTCAAGCAACTACGTGTGAGTACGGTTGGTATTTTAGTACTGGTAATATTCCTAAAATTCCTAAAGTGATTAATCGAGAATGTAGTCTTGGCGGTTTTGATGAATCACCATCTCCACGTAACAATACTCAGACGGCTTGTCCAAACGGGTTGGCCAGCTTTACTTTTAATATGGAAATGGATTCAGAGTCGTTTATTGATGGTGATCGAGTGGAAATCAGACGTTGTAGTGAGTCTGGAAGTGAATGTAATTTGCAGCTTTGTGATAGTAGTAACTGTTTGACTACAGATTATAATTTTGTGGCTACTGGACGTGATGCAAGCGGTCGGATTTTATTGAATGAAGTTTTAACTTCAACTTATGATAATAATGTAGTGACTCAAGTCAATTTACTTAATTATGATCTGGTACCGAATACCTGGTATCGGGTGATTGTGAAAGCTGGTGTCCGAAATGCGCCTGACCCTGGCGATGATGTTCAAGAATTATTAAATGATTATGTTTGGAATTTTAAAACAGCGGCCACAGACTGTACAATTGATTCTGTGGTGGTGAATCCAAGTGAAGGTGTCTTGAATAGTGTGGTTGATCAAGAAAAATATATGGTCTCCGGTCAGGCGAATAATTGTGGAATTATAGATGTTTCTGATGAAAATTGGAATTGGCTGGTGGCTCGATATGGTGATAGAATCAATCGATTGTTTGTGTCTGGATCTAGAAAAGATACAGCCTATTTTGTTGTTAATCCAGATGCTGAGGTGATTGAAACACCGCCGGGAGATGATGGAGAAATTCAAGTTTCTGGTTTGGTTGGGGCTCAATCATTTCAGGATGAGGCTAGATTGTCGATCTCATTGGCAGACCCCAAAGTAATTGATTATTGGCCGGATTGTGAAGGCGCTTGTGTAAACGCTGAGCTTGGGGCTATGTTTAATAGTTATATTCCCGCTGATTATTTGAAGAATAATCCAGGATCTGTTGGCTTGTATGAGTGTGAAAGTCGTGATTGCTTGTCGATTGCGGGGAAAGAAAATAAGTTGGCAAACTTCCAGCCCGGAGAAATCGATTGTGACTCAACAACCGGTGTATCTATGGTGGCTGATTATGGTGAAGTCTGTAATCGATTGCGTATTTACCCTAATCCTGTGTTGGATCCGGCCAAATATTATCGATTGGTTATTCGTGGTGATGTAACAAATGTCAGTGCAAAAGAATTGACCAGCTTGAATTTTAATACTCGATCACAAATTGGGACTTGTGGTAATGGTGTGATTGAATCTGATGCTGGAGAGCAATGCGAAGCGATATGTTTGAATGAAAAAACAAACGAAACATGTATTTCAGGCGAGGATAATTGTGTCTGTTCTCTGGCTAATAACAAATTTTGTTCCAATGATTGTCGATTGGTTGGTTTTACAGCTTGTAAAGATGGCGTTACCGGTTGTTGTGGTGATGGTAATTTGGATACTTATTTAGGGTCGGCTCAATTGCAAGAGCAATGTGAGGTTGAAAGTTGTTCAAAAGCCGGGAAGGTGGATTTCGTTGGTAGTGTAGGGGTTTCTGCACTCGAAGTGTGTAATGATTATTTTAATGATAATAAAAATAAACCAAATATATTGTCTTCATCATGTCAGTGTGGAGAACCGAGAGAGTGTGATTCTCCGCAGTGTGCTTCATATTGCTTGGAAGATGTAACTCAAAAATGTACGGCTGACTCTCTGGATTGTACTTGTGTTGAACCAAAAGTTTGTCAAGAAAATACTACTGAATATTGTACAGATAATAACGCTGGCTGTGATTGTCAACCACAAAGATCCTGTGAAGAAGACCCTCAAAAATCTTGTACAGAAAGTGGACCTGATTGTACGTGTCGAGAATCTGGTAAGTTTCAATTTGTTCCAGATGTAACCTGTTTTGATGCGGATCCAGATAAAGGAGAGTGTATTAAATTGACTTATTGTGCTGGAACAGAAACTCAATGCAAGGAAAGTGCTCCGGCTTGTACCTGTGTGCCTTTGGCTTCGACAGGCGCTGAATGTCCAAGCGAAAAGGATTTGGTTTGTAAAGATGTTTGCAGTTTGGTAGAGCGTCAGAGTTGTGAATATGGAGATGATGGTTGTAGCTGTACTTTCCCGGATAATTGTCAAAGTTGTGTTTTGACTGATCGAAATGTTAACAGCGCATCGACCTTTGATTCGTTTAGTTTTGTCTTCAAAACTCGAGAAGATGGAGGTTTTTGTCGGCCTGATCGAGTGACGGTTAGTCCGGGAGAATATTTGTCGACGGTAGCTGGTGAGCAGATACTTTATAGTGCTGTGCCGTATTCTGAACCGGATCTTTGTAGTTCTGGAGGTCAACGCCTCAGTGCCAGACAGTATGATTGGGATTGGGAAGAGACAACGGGTGAAGTACAATATTATACGGATGTGAATTCGCAAAATTTTGTCGGGGTTGACGCTAGGGCGGAGCGAGATAATAAATTGATTGCAATGTTAAAGACATTATACTCTCCACAGCGAGCCGTTTCTTGTACGTCTAATTGTCTAAGTGAAGGTTCTGTTCGTTATCAGGCCGTTTGTGGCAATAATGTTGTTGAATCTGGTGAAGAGTGTGATGGTGGCGCGGCGTGTACTGATCAATGTCTCAGAGCGGGGACAGAGATTTGCTTTGCCGGCAATGAAATTGCTTGTTGTGGTAATAAGATTGTCGATCCGGGCGAAGATTGTGATGATGGTAATGGAAATAATCAAGATGGTTGCAGTAAACAATGTTTGAATGAAGGATCAAATTCAGCCGGTTTTGAATGTGGTAATGGAAAAGTGGAGTTGGGTGAAGATGATGATTTTGGTTCAGCGGCAATAAATCGTCAGTTCGGACTAGATAATAATTGTTTATATAAAGGAAGTTCGGAATATATAGGATCGATTTGTGGTAATGGACAGGTCGAAAATGGTGAAGAGTGTGAACCGGTGGCGGTTAATTGTCGAGTTCCAGTGCGAGCGGCGGACGGTAGTTTGCAACGTAATTCTGACGGTAATATTTCTTTTGCCTCTTGTCAGCCAGGAGATCAAAATTGTGTTTGCCAATCATATGAAGACCAATTTTGTTCAAATAAATGTGTACTTAAAAATTTTGATGGTTGTAATGAAGATAATCAGGAAAATTGTTGTGGTAATGGACAATTAGAAACTTATAATAATTATACTGAAGAGTGTGAAGCGGTTTGTACTGATAATGAAGGACAGGTCTGTGAATTCGGAACGGATAGTTGTGTTTGTAGAATTCCGGATTGGTGTACCAATGGTTGCTTGAATGGAGGCTCAAACGTGGCTAATGCTGCCTTTTGTGCCAATGGACAAGTGGAGCCAGGCGAAGATCCGGTTTGTGAATTGGATCAGTCTGGGGGCGGTTTTGAGTCTTATGGGGCACCATATTCATTGGTGACGGTTTTGGGTTATTTGCCAGATGGTGCGACCAGACAAACGGTCAATATTCGTGGTACGTTGGAAAATACGGTTTCATATTTAGAAGAAAGTGGTGATGTGGGAGAGAGTTTGTCTGAAGATAGTTTGCTTACATACGTTTATTCTGGTTTGGGTGGACCGCCACCACCATCTTGTGATCCGAACAATCCGGCAAGAGCAGAGTTGATTAGTCCTTCTTTGATAGATATGACCAGTGAAGATGGATCTCAAACATGTCCGAATGCGGTGATCGTGGTTCAGTATGATTTATTGATGGAGCAGCTTCATGAACCGGGAGTAAATTTGAATCAATTGATTGAATTGCGATATCAGGCTGATAGTTGTGGTAGTGCTCCAGTTCAGGTTGGGATGAAAATTTGGAATTATTTAAATAAATTATTCGGACGTGACGCTCGGGCGGCTGAATGGTGTCTCGAAGAGTCAGATAATTATAGTATTACATCAAGAGTACTGGATGTGGGAGGTAGAAATGTTAGTCAAATTGAAATAACAACCAATGACGTTCTTAAGGTTGCTCATTATGAGATCCGACTTAAAAATATTGAAAATAATTGTCAATTGTTGATTCCAGATCAAAATTTCAGGTTTAATGTTGGATCAGATTATTGCCATTTTGATTCTGTTGGTATTTCTCCAGCGATGAAACAAGTTTCTGAGCGGGATGAGGTTTGGGAAGTTGCACATCTGGCCAAGTCGGGCAATACAATAATTCAGCCTTTTGCTGGCCGGTATGATTGGGATTGGTCAAGTTGGGAAAGTGGAGATAGGGATATTGTTGATATTACAGAGCTTCCAGGTTCTTGGGATGCGGCTATGGCTAATAATAAAAATGGAAATACGGAAATTTCAGCTGAAGCAGCAATTATAGATGATGATTATTTTGGTGAAATTGGAGCGACTTTAGTCGGATCAGGCCAAGTCAGTGCATATGTTTGTGAAAATCCCTGGAGAGTGCCAGCGGATAGTGCCAGTATTGGGTGGGATGATGGAAATGATGGTCGAAATATTCATTTGCGATATTGTCGTGATAATGGACAAGTAAATAATAAAATGGATGATTTACCACTACTTCGGGTAGTAGAGTCACAGTTGGGAGCTGATGTTGACACATTACAAAAACAATATTTGATGATCAGATCAGATGATATTGTGAATGAGGTGAATACAAATGACTTTGTTGATGATGTGATTTCACTGCGAATTTATGATAATCCTGATAATTTGTCTGTTCGTGAATGGTATAAAAATCAGGTGCCTCAAGCTGGACAATCCAGTTCTGATTTGAATGTGTATTGTGGCCTTGATACAAAATTTGGGCAAGAAGTATGTTATAAGGGGATTAAGGATGGAAATACGGTATATATCTCGGCTGGTAATTTGACTGGTGGCGAGATGCGGAATTATATCTTTGTTTTGGGCTATAATTTGGGTGCCAATAGTCGTACGATTGATATGTTTGCTCAGATGATTGATTCGATGATGTTTAATATTAATGTGACAGATTCTGATGTACAATTTGCAATCAGAAGGGATATTCAGAGAATAAATGATATTACGGATATAAAGAGATCTTTACAGGCGTACTATGATCGTTACACGACTTTACCGACCGTTGAAAGTGGTTCGTATATTCGGAATGTTGCATCTTCTACCTGGCCCAGTTGGCAGTCAACCCTAGCCAATGATTTGGGGACAAGATTACCGGTTGATCCGATCAATAAGATTGCTCGTTATGAACCAAGTTCCAATAGCTCATTCACCGGAGAGGCCTGTGGAGATAATGGTAAGAAGTGTTTGATCCCAGCTCATCAATGTTTTGAAGATAATGGCAATCAATTGTGTTCAGTTTGTGCTAGAGGTAGTGATCCAAATACGTGTTATAATTCTGATAGTCTGATTGTTGATATACAGATTCCAACATCTTCACCGATTGATTTGTATAGTTATTTGTATGATTATCTTAACCGGGACTTTAAGCGATCTAGAATTTCTTATAGGACAGAGGCTGAGACCTTTAATTATTATTCAATTAGAAATAAACCAAGTACGGATTTTGAAATTCAATAATATATAAACTTATGTTTGATGATCCAAAATATCAAGAGGGAGAAAGTAAATCAATGAAGTCTCAAATGCCTGAAGAGCAAAAAAAGCCAATGGCAACTGAAAAACCGATAAGTCCACAACCACAACCGGTGCCTGATGGGCAGTCAGCGGTTATGCCAGCTATGATGCCTGTTAAAAGCGGTGGTAATGTGCTCAAGATTGTGTTGTTGTTTGTGGTGGCGATTGTGGTAATTGTTGGTGTAGTATTTGGAATACTTTGGTATACTGGACGAGACGCGAGGCCAGTGGTTATGGATAATAGTGATAGCTTTAATTCAGTTGATACTTCTGTTGGTGATACAACGGAAGTGATCGATAACTTTGGGCTGTCTAATGAGGGTGCCGAGGATGGATTACTAAAAAAAGAGGATATTGAATCAAACCCCTCTAATAGCATTACAGAACCTTCATCGAATCCGCAAGAGCTTTTGGGAGATCAAAGTATTGATAGTGATGGTGATGGTTTGATGGATGGAGAAGAAGCTGTGTATAATACAAATCCATTGAAAGCAGACACTGATTCAGATGGGTTGGATGATTTTCAAGAGGTGCGCGTGTATAATACAGATCCATTGAATCGTGATTCTGATAATGATACATATCTCGATGGTGATGAAGTTAAAAATGGTTATGATCCCAATGGCCCTGGTAAGTTATTGAATTTATAAGGGAAATAAAGTAGATGATTGCAATAGTTCCAAGTAAAAGAAATAAGTTTTAAGTCAATATGGCAGAGGATAAAGACAACAAAGTGACGGCTGATTATGATAAGGTTTTTGTTATGCCGGAAGAGTATCACGGTGTCCGACCGGATCAACCACGAGAGGTGGTTCGAGAAAAGATAATAACAAAAACAAAAATAGTAAGAAAAAAAAGTCGAGCTTTGCCGATGGTGGTTATTTTTGCCTTATTTATAACGGTTAGTTTGTTGTCGTATATCGGATATTTGACTTATTTTAAACCAGCGCCTGAACCAGAGGTGATAGTGAAAGTAGTGGAACCGGAACCGGTTGTGGTTGAGCCTGAACCAGAGCCTGAACCGGTCGTCGTGCCATCTCAGGAATTTGATCCGGCAAAAATTGAACCAATAAAATTGAGTGAAATGTTTGATGTTGATGTGGATGATGATGGGTTAACGGATGCGGAAGAATTTTTATTAGAAACTGATTATCAGAGACCCGATAGTGATCAAGATAGTTATCTTGATGGTGTGGAATTGGAGAATTTGTATAATCCAATCGGTAGTGATCCGGCGAGATTGGAGTTTTCCGGGCTGGTCTCGACTTATGTCAATCCAACTTTTGATTATGATTTATTTTATCCAAAGGGGTGGTTTGCTCGATCCGTGGATCCGAAAAATTCTGAAATTGTCTTTTCTTCTCCCATGAATGAAAATGTAAGTGTTTTGGTATTAGAAAATACTGCTCAATTGACGTTGGCTGAATGGTATAGTGTTCAAATTGATGAAGCGGAGGCAAATATAGTCGAATTTGAGAATCACAACAATATGAAAGGAGTACGAAGTCCAGATGAATTTACCGTGTATTTTGCTCGGGGTGAATATATTTATGTGATTGATTATGATATCGGATTGAAAGAAAAAGCCAGCTACCCGCATTTGTTTGAGCTTTTGGTGCAAAGCTTTGTATTCACTGGCCAGGAATAATTTATGATAAATGTAAATATTGAAAAAAAAGTTCGATTTATAGTTCCTCGACGGTTGATTGAAAAAACAGCAAATATAATAAATAAAAGGTTAAAGTTGAAAAATAGAAATGAAGCCTCGGTAGTATTTGTCAGTGATAAAATGATTCAGGAGCTAAATAAAAAGTATCGAAAGAAAAATAAAGTGACTGATGTTTTGTCGTTTGTTGACGGTGAAGTTGATGGTCGGGTTGTATATTTGGGGGATATTTTTGTTGCGGTTAATCAAGCCAAACGACAGGCAAAGGAAAAGAACATCGGCGAACAAAAGGAGGTGATAATTTTGGTGATTCACGGATTATTGCATTTGCTCGGATATGATCATATAAAAAATTCTGAGGCGGAAGAAATGGAAGCGTTGGAAAAGAAAATATTAGATCAAATTAATTAATAATATATGGTAAAGTTGAAGCGATTACAACGGAGTTTTAGGTTTGCTTTGAAAGGAATTAAAACTGTTTTTAAAACGGAACAAAATTTTCGGTTACAGCTCCTCGTCGCGCTAATTGTTGTGGTTTTTGGGATTTATTTTCAGCTAAAACCGTGGGAGTGGGTGGTAATCATTTTGCTTATCTTGTTTGTTCTGGTGCTGGAAATGCTGAACACTGCTTTTGAACGTCTTGTGGATATGTTGCAACCGCGGGTTCATGTCTTTGCTCATGATATTAAAAATATAATGTCATCAGTGGTATTAATCACTGTAATTTCAGCAGTAATAATTGGTTTGTTTATTTTCGGGTCAAGATTTTTCTAATAAACTTTGAGATATAATTAGTGTGAGTTAATTATGTGTTCAAAGTTGTTTATAAAAGTGTTGAACTTATATATAATTGAATATGAAACTAGTTTCAAAAACTATGCCAGAGGAATTGATCGCGGGTCTTGATATTGGATCATCACAAATTAGAGTAGTGATAGGGCAATTTTCAAGAAATCAGGAAAATCAACAATTGAATATTATCGGAGTCGTAGAGGTCCCTTCTCAAGGTGTGAGCAAGGGGTCGGTTGTTAGTATTGAAGATACGGTCTCCAGTATTTCGACTGCACTTGAAAAGGCCGAGCGGATGATCGGTTTACCAATAGAAAATGTTTGGATTAGTATTGGTGGGGTACATATCAATTCACAAGAGAGTAATGGAGTAATTGCGATACCAAGAACCAGTGGCGAGATTCAAGAAGAAGATATTGAGCGAGTAATTGATGCGGCTAGATCAGTCGCAGCGCCGGTCAATTATGATGTGTTGCATGTGATCCCAAAATCTTTTACTGTGGATAATCAAAGTGGGGTCAAAGATCCCGTGGGGATGACCGGTTTGAGATTGGAAGTTACCACACAAGTGGTAAGAGGTCTTAGCTCTCATATCAAAAATTTGACCAAGTGTGTTTATCGAACCGGATTGGATATTAATGATATTGTTTTGTCATCATTGGCCGCGTCGGAAGTTATTTTGAATGTTAGACAAAAGGAATTGGGGGTCGCGTTGGTGGATATTGGAGCTTCGACGACAAACGTGTTGGTGTTTGAAGAGGGGGATGTGATTCATACAGCCGTTTTACCGATTGGAGCGGATCATATTACCGCTGATTTGGCGATTGGCTTGCAAACATCGATTGAGGTTTCTGAGCGAGTAAAGTTAGAATATGGGCGAGCTACCTATGAGCCAATTGATAAGAGTGAAGAAATAAATTTACGTGATTTGGGTGGTGATGATCAAGTTTTTTCAAAACAATATATTACTGAGATTATCAATGCCAGAGTTGAAGAAATTTTTGAAAAAGTTGATAATGAGTTGCAAAAGATAAATCGTAGCGGCTTGTTGCCAGCTGGTATTGTGTTGATCGGTGGTGGAGCTAAGCTGCAGGGAATATTGGAGTTGGCCAAGAAAAAAACCATGTTGCCGGTCGCTATCGGAGTGGTTCAAAATTTCAATACGGCAATAGATAAGGTCAATGACGTGGTGTTTGTGAATTCATTGGGCTTGGTGCTTTGGGGGTATCAGATGTTGGATCAGAAATCAAAGAGTAAGTTTAATTTGGGCGGTAAATTGCAATCGGCCAAAGATGTGGTAGCTGGAGCTAAAAAATGGTTCAAATCGTTGTTGTCTTAAATTATTTTAGTTTTATAAGATACATGTTTTATATATTGTGGCGTGAACGAGGAGGTTTAATTATTGATTTATTGAAATATGCCAGAAATTAAACCGGAAATTGAAACCTTTGCGAAAATAAAGGTGATCGGTGTTGGAGGCGGAGGCGGATCAGCAGTTAATCGAATGATTGAAAACGGAGTTAAAGGCGTAGAGTTTGTGGCCGTAAATACTGATCTACAAGCATTACAAAATAGTGCGGCAGATTATAAGGTCCATATTGGACGAACGACAACTAGAGGTTTGGGGGCTGGTATGGATCCAGGTTTGGGTCGAAAATCAGCTGAAGAATCTCAAAATGAAATCAGAGAACTGTTAAAGGGGACCGATCTTTTGTTTATTACATGTGGATTAGGTGGTGGTACCGGTTCTGGTGCGTCTCCAGTGGTGGCGGAAATCTCTAAAGAAATGGGGATTTTGACCATTGCGGTTGTGACCAAGCCTTTTTCTTTTGAAGGTGGTCCACGACGAAGAATTGCTGAAGAAAGTTTAGAAAATCTGAGTCAAAAAGTTGATACTTTAATTACAATTCCAAATGATCGAATTTGGCAATTGATAGATAAAAAAACACCATTGATTGATGCGTTTAAGGTGGTTGATGAAGTTTTGAGACAAGGTGTTCAAGGGATTTCAGAATTGATCACCTTACCCGGTCTTATCAATGTCGACTTTGCTGATGTAAAAGCAATTATGAAATCTAGCGGATCAGCTTTGATGGGTATGGGAATTGCTAGTGGGGACAATCGTGCAATCGAGGCGGCTAAAGGAGCTGTCTCCAGTCCGTTGCTAGAAATTTCAGTGGAAGGCGCAAAGGGAATTTTGTTCACAATTGCTGGCGGTGAAAGTTTGACTATGTATGAAGTGAGTGAAGCGGCTAAAGTTATTACTGATTCAGTTGATGCGGATGCCAAAATTATCTTTGGAGCGGTTCATAATGATAAATTACAAGATGAAATTAAAATTACGGTGGTGGCAACCGGTTTTGACGAAAAGGTTGCCAAGGATAACATCTTGAAAGTTAGTAATGAACCAATAAATTATTTTCAAGCTAAATCGTCTTCTCCTGAAATAAAAGAAGAAAAAAAAGAAGAAGTAAAGGTGGCGGATAATGCTTCCCAGATGGTTAATAATTTTATGAGTAATGCGACTCAAGCATCACAGGGTCAACAACAAATACAAGAAGAGGTACGATCTGAGGGGCCAAGAAAAACGTCCGAATCTGGATCAAATGATGATGAATTGGATATCCCGGCGTTTATTCGGAAAAAAATGATGTAATTATTGTTACAAATGTACGAATACTAGATTACGAATATACTGATACGACGAAAATTACTTGCCTGTGGCTCGATTGAGTTCGCCGAATGTCCGGTAGGCAGGGGCGCGGCGGAAGTTATACTGCTTGATGAATTGGCTTTTACAAAAGAGGTTAACTGTAACTACGAAAGCTAGGCAAATAGTGTTTGTGATTTTTACAAAATAAACGGGAAACTGACAAGTCGTTCGTAGTGAAAGTATTTTACAAAAAATAAAAAATCAGCGGAGTGATTCGCTGGTTTTTTTGATTGACATATTTATAAAAATATGATAATTTTTGCTAATACCCAGCGGGAGGAAGCGGATGAATCATAACAAGAAGTTCGTGATTACGGGCTGCTCCGGTTCAGGCAAAACCTCATTGGTGGAAGAATTAAAGCGTTTGGGGGTTCTAACTGTAGCTGAGGGCACGCGGGAAATTATTGAAAGTATGATTCGGGAGGATAGCCCGAATCTTCCATGGAAAAATCGTCAACAATTTCAGATGATTATTGTTCGTCGGAGGGTGGCGGATTTTGTCACGGCATCTGATAGCCATGTTTGTATTTTTGATAGAGGCTTGCCGGATGAAATCGCATATTATTTGAAAGACGGTCTAAAACCATCAGAATTTTGCCTCGATGCCTGTGAAAAATTCCGATATGCTGATATGGTTTTCTTCTGCCCCCCGTGGCCGGAGATTTATACCAACGATGGAGTCCGGCAGGAAAGTTTCAGTCAAGCTAGCCACGATGCTGATTTGGTGCGGTAGGCCTATGAGAGTTTGGGGTATCGGATTATCGATGTGCCTGTAGGAATGATTCAGGAAAGGGCGGAATTTGTCTTATCGATGATTTCACAATTGGTGGATGCTGAGTAATCTAAGACGCGTTAATTCGCGGCACTCAAACAGGAGGAGGCAAGATGAAGCAACCCAAAGGTGTTCTTTTGACTGATTTTGATGGAACGGTGAAGCGTAATTCAATTTTTTTGGATATCGTACATGAGATGGTCAGGGTTGGTTTGCTGAATGAGCAGGTGGCGGCTGAGATTGATGCTTTCAAAGAAAGCTGGGAAGCACGAGAGGGTTCTTTTGATGATTATATGATGAAGGCAGTCAGATTGTTTGAGGCTAATTTGGCTGGAGTAGCGGTCAGTGAGTATGATGCTGTGGTCGAGCGAGTTTTGAGCCGGGAAAAGAACAATCTATATCGTTTTTCTCGGGCTTTGATACAAAAGAAAATTGATGATGGTTGGTTTGTGTGTGGAATCAGTGCCTCACCTGAGAGTGCGGTCAAGGCTTTTGCCCGAGCTTGGGGAATGCATGAGGCTCATGGAACTAAAATGTTTAAAAAAGATGGTGTTTTTACTGGTGAGCGAACACTGTTAGATCGTGAAGGTAAGCAAAAAGTGATCCGCGGTGTGCTTGAACGTTTTCCTGATGTGCCGAGGGCAAAGATTTGGGCTTGTGGTGATACGACCGGTGATTTTCCAATGCTTATGATGCCAGAAGTCGGCACGAGTATTTGTATTAATCCGTCGGCAGATCTGATGAAAGCAGTGCTTGACGGTGGTTATGATGCTGTGACCAAGACTTGGTTTGTGATTGAGCGTAAGGACGTGATTTATGAATTTTGGGCTTTCCCTGGGCAGATTAGTCGGGCATATAGAATTCATAGAGTTGATACAGGCTTGTTGGCTGGGAACTCGGTGTATTTTGATGAATTTAGATCGGTTGAGAGAGTCGAGATTGAGATGTTTTATGACACCAGCAATAATAATCGTACATTGTTGAGTTGATTAGAGGTTAACAAACCTCTTTTTTGTTTGTGGATAAGTGTAGTTTTTTGCGGTATTAAATTTAACGACACTAGTTTTTTTACCAGAATTTGAGTAAAGGCCGGATATTTGGCGGCTACTACATATAGTGGTATAATTTAGTTAATAAATACCATATATGGAGAATTATGAAATGCCCAGTTTGTTACAATGAAGACACAAAAGTGCTGGATTCAAGGGTGGCGGCTGATGGCCTAGCTATTCGTCGACGAAGAGAGTGCAGCAAGTGTAATTTTCGATTTTCAACTTATGAAGAGGTTGAGCTTCTTGATGTTTCTGTTTTGAAACGTGATGGAAATCGAGAATCTTATTCGCGAGAAAAAATGGAAAAAGGCCTTAGACGAGCGTTGGAAAAGCGAGAGTTTGATGTTGAAAAGTTCAAAAAGTTGGTGAATAATATTGAACGGGATATTCAGGTGTTTATCAAAAATAAAAAAGAAGGATCGGTAATTTCAAGTGAAGATGTTGGAGCGATTGTGATGAAAAATTTAAAAAAGGTAGATAAAGTGGCCTATATTCGTTTTGCTTCCGTTTACAAGTTATTCACTGATGCTGAGGAGTTTGAAGAAGAGGTCAAGAAGTTGATAAGGAAGAAGTAATAACAAATTTACGAATTGATGGCAAATACTACGAATGTTTTTTATGATAATAATTAAATATATATAATTAGAGTATGTACGCAGGCAACAAAATAATTCAAATTCGCAAGCGTGATGGACGCATTGTTGATTTTGACCAAGCGAAACTTCAAACGGCAATTTTTAAAGCATTGCAGGCAACTAAATCAGGGGGAAATGAAGAGGCTGAATCATTGACTGATTTGGTAATCAAGAAATTGAATGAGAAATTTCATGAGCGAACTATCCCAGCGGTAGAAGAGGCTCAAGATATGGTCGAGAATACATTGATTGAAGCCAAGTATATTCAGGCGGCCAAGGCGTATATTATTTATCGAGATCAACACGCTAAGATGAGAGATCTTGATGCCATGATAAATTCTGATGAGTTGATGGATGATTATTTGAAGCTCAAGGATTGGCGAGTGAAAGAGAATTCCAATATGGATTATTCGCTGCAAGGATTGAACAATTATGTCGCCTCTACGATTAGCTCTCATTATTGGCTCAATAAGATTTATCCGCCAAATATCAAAGATGCTCATGTGAATGGTGATTTTCACATTCATGATTTACAGCTTTTGGCGCCATATTGTTGTGGGTGGGATTTTAAAGATTTAATTATGCGTGGTTTTGGTGGGGTGAGAGGAAAGGTTCAGAGCAAACCGCCAAAACATTTTGCTACAGCTCTCAGCCAGTTGGTCAATTTCTTCTATACTTTACAAGGCGAAGCTGCTGGCGCTCAGGCTGTTTCCAGTTTTGATACTTTGGCCGCGCCGTTTATTCGTTATGACAACTTGGATTACGAGCAAGTAAGACAGCAGCTCCAGATGTTTTTGTACAATATCAATGTGCCAACCAGAGTTGGTTTTCAGACACCTTTTACCAATGTTACTTTGGACTTATTTGTCCCTAAAAGTTTGGCTGAGGAGTCAGTGATTATCGGTGGAAAACCACAAAAAGAGAAATATGGTGAATTTCAAATGGAAATGGATATGTTTAATCAGGCTTTTATTGAAGTGATGATTGAGGGCGATAAGAGTGGTCGAGTGCTTAGTTGGCCAATTCCAACCTATAATGTGACCGCTGATTGGGATTGGGACAATGCTATTATTGACAAGATAATGGAAATGACCGCAAAGTATGGTATTCCTTATTTTTCTAATTTTATTAATAGTGACATGAGTCCTGATGATGCTCGTAGTATGTGTTGTCGATTGCGGCTTGATAATCGTGAGCTTAGAAAACGTGGCGGAGGGTTGTTTGGAGCCAATCCATTGACTGGGTCAATAGGAGTGGTAACGATTAACTTGCCTCGGGCTGCCTATGTGGCCAAAGATAAGGAAGAATATTTTGAGAGAATTGGTGAATTGATGGATTTGGCCAAGCAAAGCTTGGATATCAAACGAAAAGTATTGGAAGAGTTTACCAATAATGGTTTGTACCCATACTCGATGTATTATTTGAGTGGAATCAAGGAGCGGTTTGATGAATATTGGAAGAATCATTTTAATACTATCGGACTAAATGGTATGAATGAAGCGGCCTTGAATCTGTTGGGGCAAGATATTACAACGGTTGAAGGTCATAAATTCGCTCGTCAGACGCTTGATTTTATGCGTGAGCGACTCATGGACTACCAGAATGAGACTAATCAGCTATTTAATTTGGAAGCGACTCCAGCGGAAGGTACAGCTTATCGTTTTGCTCGTTTGGACAAAAAACAGTTTCCTGATATTATTGTAGCTAATGAAAAGGCGGTGCAGGAAGAGGGAGCTGATCCATATTATACAAATTCATCACAATTGCCGGTCGGCTATACAGATGATATCTTTGAAGCTTTGAAATTGCAGGATGATTTGCAGACTCGCTATACCGGTGGAACGGTTTTACATGGTTTTTTGGGTGAAAATATGCCATCAGCGGAAAGTACCAAGAGTTTAGTCAAAAAAATTGCTGAAAATTTTAAATTACCTTATTTTACAATCACTCCAACCTTTAGTGTTTGTCCAGTTCATGGATATTTGTCTGGTGAACACGAATTTTGTCCCAAATGTGATGAAGAAATGGGTTATGTGGAGCATGCGGATGAAATGCTTAGAAGGAGTCTGTAATGTGGATAAATATTGTGGTGGTAAAGTTGTTAAAAAAGTTATAAAATAATAATGCTTAATCATGATCTTGGATCAATAACAAAAAAAGTTGTCGACCAAGAAAATAAAAACAAAAAGTATGCCAGCAGAAAAGCTACAAAGACAAAAGTGTGAGGTGTATTCTCGTGTGGTCGGATATTTGAGCCCAGTTCATCGTTGGAATAAAGGTAAAAAGGCCGAATTTGGCGATCGAAAAGAGTTTGATAAAATGCTTTCTGTTAGCTGTGAAAAATAGTTGTAGTTAATTTTATTTCAAAATATTGTCCCTCGGCTTTGGTCGGGGGCTTTGTATCTGAATGAGGATTTGGAGAAAATGTGAATAGTGGATAGTGGTTGGAAGCGGGAAAATAGAACGGGAAATTAGGTGAATGGTATAGAGGTTCGCGATTGTTGCGAATGTGCGAATTTAATCAAAATACTCATTATTGACAACTGATAACTCACAACTGTTCCCTGACTATTGATTACTCTTTACATTTTACTTATTACATATTACTTTTTACTAATTACTCATTATGTTAATAGGTGGTTTACAACAAATGACATTGCTTGATTATCCGGGGCAGGTAGCCGCCACGATTTTTACGGTTGGCTGCAATTTTCGATGTCACTTTTGTCATAATCCGGCATTGGTTTTGCCTGAGAAGTTTGGCGAAGGTTTGAAAACGGAAAAGGATGTGCTGGATTTTTTGCGAGCAAGAAAAAAATTGCTGGATGGAGTTTGTATTACTGGTGGTGAGCCGACTTTGCAAAAAGATATTGTAGAGGTGTGCGAATCAATAAAAGATTTGGGTTACAAAATAAAACTGGATACCAATGGTCTCAGACCTCATATTATTCAAAAGTTAATGAAGAAAGATTTGATTGATTATATTGCAATGGATATTAAGGCGCCATGGAACAAGTATGAACAGGTGGTGGGAGTGAAAGTTGATTTGGATAAACTCAAGCAAAGTGTTAAAATTATAAGAGAAAGTGGTTTGCCGCATGAATTTCGGTCGACAGTATTGCCGGGATTGCATACGGCGGAAGATATAATAAGAATGGCGAAACAGGTGAAGGGGGCTGATGCTTATTATATCCAAAGGTTCCGGTCAGAGCCGGAATTGGTCAATCAGGAATTTGTGTCCGAAAATAAATTTTTACTCAAAGATTTAGAGGCCATTAGAAATGAAATTAAAGATTGGTTTAAAGTGTGTAAGGTGAGGTAATCTGGAGTTCTCAGTTTAGAGGAACCGATAAATTGTGAGGTGGATATGAAACATTTATACGGCGGGAAAATTATTATTTGGATATTGGTTGCTTTGGTTATTCTTTTTGTTTCATATGTTTTTATTCCAAGACTTTGTTTTACGGCTTATTTGGGTTGGAAGTTGAATGATTATAAGAAAGAACTGACTGACTGCGTAAATTCTCAAGTGTTGTCCGCCGCAAATAGACCATCAAATGATTTGATATGCAGTTGTTTTACGGAGGCTGACAAAATTGTGGGATTAAATAATGATTCGGGCTCATGGATTGTTGTTGATTTGGAGAAGCCAAAATTAAACTGGTTTTCACGTCAATTTTATGATTATCGTGGTGACATGATTTTTGAAGCCAGAAGTTTTAGATCTGATTTGATGACTCGGGTTCGTGAGAAGTTTAACATTCGCGGGTATTATGAACCGAGCTGTATTTTGTATGACTTTTTTTAAATTTATGCGCCAAAGGCGCATCCGCCTAAGACGGAGAATTTAGGATTTATAATTTAGCATTTTATACCTATATGGAGGGATTTGATTACAAGAAAATGGAGATGCTTTTGCAGCGAAATTTGGATTACACTAAAAAGGTTTATGAAAATACGGAAAAAATTCGCAAGTACATAATGTGGATTCGAATTTTGAATATTCTCAAGTTGGTAGTGATTGTTTTGCCGATTGTTTTGGCGATTATTTTTCTTCCGCCATTAATCAAAGAGATGGTTCAATCTTATTCTGGGGTTTTTGATCAGGTGGATAGTCTGCAATCAGGGAATGTACAAAATATTGATGTTGATGTATTGAAAAATTTATTAAAGTAATTTATGGATGAACAAATATTATCACCGGAGAAAAAAGAAGAGATAAAAAAAGATCATCGATTGATTCAGACTGTGATGATTGCTGTGTTTGTAACGGCGGTTTTTGTTGGGCTTTTGGTTTGGCTTTTGGCCTATGTGATTTTTGAACCGATCGTAACTGAACAGCAAATCACGATCAAAAATTTGGAAAGTAAAATTAACGAATATCAAGAGAATAATACTGATAGAATTCAAGAAGAAGATGGCAGTCTTACAGATTTGAAGGTTGATGAAATTGACAGTATGATGGATGAAATGATGGGTACCGGAGATGAAAATGAACGCCCTATCGAGCAAACGGTTCAATATTACAATCGAGATTATGAATTTGCGATGACTTTCCCAGCAAGTTGGGCTGATTTTGAAGTTAGAGAATCGAGTAATGATTATGGCGGACCAGTGTCAATAAAGACTTTTTATTTTGGTTTTCCGGCTCAGGACGATTTGTTTGCGGTGACCGTTTGGAGTCTGGAAGAGTGGAATAAATATGTAGAATTGAACCCGGAAAGAGCACCATCTATGCTTGTGGCTAGAAATGATATTTGGGGGTGGGTTTATACTTTTGAACAAGGACAGTATACGGTGAATGATGAAATGCATGATCGGTTTAGTGAGATTGCCCAAATCAGACAGTCATTCAAAGCTGATCCAGGTCGCAATTGGCCACAATAATTTTTTATAATAAAATGACCAATCTGTTATGATTGGCTTTTTTGTTTAGTAAAAGAAAAAAACTGCATGTTGGCAGCTTAGATTTGTTTTTGGGGCATAAAGGTTCGATAAGTTCTGAAGGCAAAGAATCCACCGAGAAGAAGAATGATAAAAGCGGCGATTTGGGCGTTTTTGTCAGAAGAACTGAATTGGCAATAAGCGGAAACAGACAGAAGGCTGAGGCAAATTCCCAGGTTGATATACTTGTGATTGGTGAGCTGACTAGGAAGTTGAAAAAAACAGCAAGTAGCAAGGAAAATTACAATCAGGACAATTCCTGGATCCATGGTGCCTCCTTCTGTGAAGTGCTGCTCTTATTTTAGCTGAAAGCTATAATTTGTCAAACAAAAAACCGAGTGTTACTCGATTGGTTTAATAGAATGATTAGTGACGCAATTCTCGACGTCTTTGCCAGCGTTTGAAGCGATCAATATTCATGAACAAGATTGTCAGTAGCAAGAAGATGATTGGAAAGAATAACCAGGTCCAATCATCGAGCAACGCATAATTTACAAAATTCATGGTGCTGTTAATGATATAGACGGCGATAAGAATCGGTTGATAATACAAGGGTTTCATTTTCAGCCAACTAATACAGAGATTTGGGATGATAACGTAGGAGATCCCCATGAAAATCGTACAGAATGCCAGCCAGGTATCAAGGTTCATGATTTCTCTTTGTAGTGCGGTGATATTAATTGGGGTTAAGCTTTCGCTTCATGTAAACAGAACCAAGTCCAGCTCCTGTCAGCATACACATGAGGAGAAGGGCTAAATGGCCAAATGTATTAGCAGATGCTGGGGGTAGACTAAATGAAGCATATCCTCGAGCCAAGCCCCAAGCCAGAATATTGACAATAATGATAACGATTAGAGCGGTTAGGTGCTTGTGATGAGCGGTAGTAGGTTTCTTGAATGAAAAATAAAAATAAACACTGAATGAAATTAGACTGAGCATGATCGCAATGATTAGCATCAGGATGAACATGGCTGTCTCCTTTGTTGATTGTTTGGAACTTGAAATAATATCATAAGACTGGTTTTTTGTCAATGGTTAGTTTGAAAAACAAAAAAATCGAGTGTTTACTCGATTAGTTAGTGGTTTGTTCAGTAGTTTCTTTACTGATCTGGTAGGTAAAGATTAGTCGAAATAGGTTGGTGCAGAGAATAAATATGCTCATACCTAAGGTAAACCCAAAATTTTCTGCTAGTTCAAATTTATAAATCAACAAACATCCAACGAAATATAGAGTTGCAAAGGCGAAGATAGTCAAAATGTATTTGAAGTTGTGTATCAGTTTGGGAGCAAAGCCAATAAGGATTAGATTGGTCATAATAACGCCGATAATCATGGTGATGGTGTTAACGAACATTGTTGCTCCTTGTTGGCGGATTGGTCTTTAGTAGATATAACCGTAAAATTTGTGTACCGAGAATAAATAAGTCACAAATAAAATTGAAAAAATAAGTATTCTCATTTTTAATCACAAAGATGAAAGCCAATAGATTGGCCGCAGCACAGAGAATTGCCGTCGCGATGATGAGAATAATCAGTTTTGCATTGTTCTTGTATCGAGCTTGTAGAGAAATAATCAATAAAACCACAGTGCCAAGAGAAAATAGAGCTGCAATTGTGTCCATATTGTTTCTCCTTGTTTGCGCAGGATCAATAGGCTATTTAAGCATATAGTGATATAATTGTCAATGGTTAACCATAACTACAAAAATTTTGCAGTAATTATGAGATGTGCTAAACTTTCCGAGTTAAAGCTATGAATGATTTGCAGCAACAATTAGAAGATTTACAGCAAAGACTCCTGCGAGCGTGGGGGATTGTTGATATTGGGAAAAAACAGGAGCGGATGGAGGCTTTGGAACAAGAAATGAGTAAACCTGGATTTTGGAATAATCAAGACAAAGCTCGTCATATATCTGAGGAAGCCAGTGGTCTGAGAGATGAGATTGATTTGTGGCAAAAGTTTAAACAAGATTTGGAAGATTTGATGGAAATGTTGAAGCTCGATATTGAAGATCAGGGAGTGAATATGCGAGAAGACTTTGAAAAGCAAATTGCTCAGGTGGAAAAAAGATTTGCCCATATGGAAGTGAGTTTATTGTTGGCGAGTAAATATGACAAAAAGTCAGCGCTGGTTTCTCTTTATGCCGGGACCGGTGGAACTGATGCTCAAGATTGGGTGGAGATGCTTTTGCGGATGTATTTACGATTTGCCGAAAAACAGGGGTGGAAAACGGAAATAACCAATATCTCTTCTGGCCAAGAGGCGGGTATCAAAAGCGTACAATTTGAAGTGGAAGGACGATATGCTTATGGTTATTTGAAAGCTGAGTCTGGTGTGCATCGATTGGTCCGGATTTCACCGTTTGATGCGGAAAAGATGCGGCACACCTCATTTGCGATGGTGGAAGTTTTGCCATGGCTTGATGATGAAGTGACGGTGGAAATAAATCCTGATGAGCTTCGGATTGATACTTTTAGAGCCGGCGGTCATGGTGGTCAAAGTGTGAATACAACTGATTCGGCGGTTAGAATAACCCATATCCCGACCGGTATCGTCGTGTCCTGTCAAAATGAAAGATCACAAATTCAAAATAAAGAAAAAGCTTTCCGTCATTTGCAGTCCAAGTTGCAGCAATATTATGAGGCGGAAGCGGAAGAAGAAAAACAGAAATTGAGAGGTGAATACACTGAAGCGGCTTGGGGTAATCAAGCGCGGTCTTATGTTTTGCATCCATACAAGATGGTCAAAGATCATCGGACCGGAGAGGAAACTGACAAGGTAGACGTAGTGCTGGATGGTGAAATTATGCCTTTTGTTGAAGCTTATTTGCGCACTGAGGCTAAAAAATAGTATGCGGAAATCAACAACTTTAATTATAGTTATTGTGTTAGCGATCATTATTGCGGCCGGAGCATTTTCGGCGGTGTTTTTTTGGGCTGAGGATGATTTGGTGTTTGAAAAAGTTTATTTGCCGGAGCAGTTGGTTTATTTGGATTTTGATCAGTGGAAAAAAATACAGCAAGAACAGATTGCTTTATTTCAAAAAAAAGAAAAAGAAGAAATTACTTTGTTCGCCGTAGGCGATATTATGATGAGTCGAGCGGTTGAGCGAAAGATGCTCGCCAAGAATGATTTTATGTATTGTCTTGAGCCGACTCGGAAGTTGGTGCAGTCGGCCGATATTGCGATGGCCAATCTGGAAAGTCCGATAATTGAAGGTCCACTGGTTGATGATGGTTCTTTTTCTTTTCGGGCGGATCCGCGTTCAGCTGAAGCTTTGGCTTTGGCTGGGTTTGATATCTTGAGTTTACCCAACAACCATATTATGAATTATGGCTCAGAAGGTTTGGTTAAAACATTTGAATACTTGGGAAAAAATAATCTTGATTATGTTGGGGTGGGGGAAAATTTGAATAAAATAGTAAATCCATTGATAAAAGAAGTCAAGGGAATAAAAATTGCTTTTTTGTCCTATGCTTATGGCCCGGAAAGTTATAAAGCGACGACTGCTAGAGCTGGAATGGCACTTATGGATACTGAGCAATTGATTGCTGATATAAATACAGCACATGAAGAAAAAGTTGATTTGATTATTGTTTCAATGCATGATGGTGTTGAGTATGTCAATGATCCAGCGGTGCATCAAACTGAATTTGCTCACGTGGCGATTGATAGTGGCGCTGATGTGGTTTTGGGGCATCATCCTCACGTGGTGCAAAAAATGGAAATTTATAAAGATAGATATATTTATTATAGTTTGGGTAACTTTGTTTTTGATCAAATGTGGAGCCAGGACACTCGAGAAGGCTTGGGGGTGATGCTTCATTTGAATAAAGAAGGAGTAACGGACGTGGAATATTATCCGATTGAGATTCAAGATTATTGTCGGCCGGAGTTGGTGGAAGGAGAACAGGCGGAAAAAATTATTGGTAAATTGGGGAGTTAAATAAGTGAAGTAACGCGCCGAGGCGTGTTTTGACGGAGAGAAATAGAATAAAAAGGATGAGAACAATTAGTCTTGTTATCCCGAGCCTGCCTGCCGGTCCGCTTCGCCCGATTGGCAAATCGAGGCGAGTAGGCAGGGTACTCGAAGGGTAACCGTCTATTAGGCAACTATGCTTTGAGAGCCCTGCCTAACGGCAGGCAGGCTCAGCATGACAAAAATTAAAACAGGGAAGCACGAGAACATTCTGCCTACGTTAAAACTACGGCGACAGGTGAAACATGAAAGCAGGATGGTGGAAAACAAGACAGTAATAAAACAATAAAATAAAAATAAAAATTACTATGCATGAGTACAAGTGGGAGATAATTCATGATTTTAAAAATGTAAAATTGTCAGGGCCGTTGACTGCCTTATATTCAAATCAACTGATTCAACAAATTGCGAATGGGCTATTGGGCTTATTTATTCCAGTGTTTTTGTATCAAAGATTGCAGTCGTTTACTTTAGTCGCTTTGTATTTTTTGGTCAGTTATGGTTTGTGGTTTTTGTTGGTACCAATTGGAGCCAAGATGATGACAGCCTTTGGGATCAAAAAATCATTGATCATTTCGGTAGTTTTTGTGGCCATGTATTATTGGTTTTTTAATTTTTTTGATTCAACCGGAGATAGTATGTTTCTGGTTTTTGCTATTTTGGCCATTAATATGTGTCGGATGTTGTATTGGATTCAGTTTCATACAGATTTTGCTAAATTTACCAACCGAAAAACTCGAGGTAAACAAATTTCGCTTTTTTCGGCCATTGCTTCTTTGGTGGCGATTTTTTTGCCGTTAATTTCTGGGTTTGTACTGGAAAATTATAGTTTTAGTATGTTGTTTATTGCGGCTAGCTTTATTTGTCTTGTGTCTGCTATGCCGCTTGTATTTTTACCGGAAAAGAAAGAAGAATTTACTTTTGGTTATTTTGAATCATATAAAAAGGCGTTTGCCAAAAAAAATCGGAAAAATTTTATTTCATACGCAGCTGATGGAGCTCAGGGGTTTGTTGGAATGGTTTTGTGGCCGCTATTTATCTGGTTGGTGATGAATGAAAGTTATTCGGCGATGGGTATTGTTTCATCGGTGATTATTTTGGGCAGTATTGTGGTCAAATTGGTGGTTGGTGATTATACCGATAAGTTTGACAAAAGAAAGGTAATGAAGTACGGTACCTTTTTGTATTCACTCGGCTGGGTGGTCAAGATTTTTGTAGCGACCGGTTTTCATATTTTTTTAGCCAGCACTTATCATAGTTTTGCGGCGATTGTGATGCGGACGCCATACGATGCTTTACGATATGAAAAAGCGGCTGATAGCGGTAATATGGTTGATGAGTATAATGTTCTGCGAGAGATTTCGTTGAATTTTGGTCGAGTATTGATGGTGGTTTTGATGATGGGACTTTTGGTGGTGACACAAGATATTAATTTGAGCTTTATTTTTGCGGCAGGAATATCATTGTTGATTAATTTGATTTAAGTAACAAATCAGCGATTACTACTCCGCCAGAGGATGGATGCGTCCTTCGGCGCAGAATTCAACAAATGCAGAATCTAAAATATTATGAATGTGAGAGAGTTGATTAAAAAATATAATGTAAAACCCAAACGAAGTGCAGGGCAGAATTTTTTGATTAATCCAGAACCGTTGCATCAGATTGTCAAAGCGGCTGAATTGACCGATCAGGATGATGTGTTGGAGATCGGGCCGGGACTGGGAGTCTTGACCGAAGAGCTTTTGCCCCGAGTAAAGCGAGTGGTGACGGTGGAGCTTGATCGATCTTTGATTTATGTGCTCAAAAAGCAATTTAAAAGAGCGGAAAATTTGACCATAATCAATAACGATGTTTTGAAATTGCCAATTGAAGAGATTGTTGACAATTTTGAAGGTGAAAAATATAAGATTGTCGCTAACATCCCATATAATATTACCTCACATTTTTTGCGAAAATTTTTGGAGCATGATCTGCGTCCAACCAAAATGGTGTTATTGGTGCAAAAAGAAGTGGCTGAACGGGTTGTCGCTGAACCAGGGAAGATGAGTCTGTTGGCTTTGTCGGTTCAATTGTTTGCAAAACCAAGGATTGTGACCATCGTGGGGGCAAAGAGTTTTTTTCCAGCACCAAAAGTTGACAGCGCGGTTTTGGATTTGGAGGTGACCGGTCCACGGTTTGAGGTCGACCAAAAGCGGTTTTTTCAGTTGTCTAAAATTGGTTTTTCCGCCAAAAGAAAACAACTCAAAAATAATTTGTCAGCCGGATTGAGAATTTCCAGTGATGAAATTGGTCAAAAATTACAAGAATTAGGTTTGAAGGAAACGGTTCGTGCGCAGGAATTATCTGTGGAAAACTGGGCTGATTTGACCAAAAAACTGCCAATTTAGGCGGATCCAAAATATAAAAAAAAGGACAGTTTGAAGCTGGTCTTTTTTGTTTAGATTATGTGAATAATTATCTTCGTTAAAGAGTATGTTTGTGGTATAATTGAAATGAAATAATTTACGTTAATGAATCAAGATCGTCTACATGAAGAAGACCGATCCTCTTTTGATGGTAATCAAGAGAATTATTCTGATTTTAAAAGAAATAATTCAGCTCCAAATAGTTTCAAGGATTTAAATCACAAACAAATAATATTGGGTTCAATGTTGGTGATGATTTTTGTTTTGATTGTGGTGGTGATGGGGGTAAATGCGAAATCTTTTTTTGATGTGCCAATACCCAATGCCGATAAGTTGACGAAACAAAAGGATGGTGTGACCGCTGAAGACATGTTTAAAACCGAGGCCGATTTGATTGCGGCAGAAAAACAAAAAGATACTGATGAGGATGGTCTTAGCGATTATGATGAGTTGAATTTATGGAAAACCAGTCCATACTTGATTGATAGTGATAGTGATGGGCTAACAGATCAGGTTGAGGTAGAGTTGGGCAGTGACCCCAATTGTCCTGAAGGTAAAGAGTGTGCGAAAACAAGTTTTACTGAAAATTTGAGTCCGAAGCCTCAGGATGTGACCGGTGAAGAGGCTCCGACAGCGGCGGAAATTCGAGTTTTGTTAGTCGGTGCAGGCTTGTTTACAAATGAAGAATTGGCCGTGGTTGGGGATGGTGAATTGATCAGTATTTATAATGAGATATTAGCTCAAGAAAATGCTGCGACTACTACTACTACTACTACTACGCCAGAGAAAACAGATCCCCAAAGCTATACGATTGAAGAATTGAAACAAGTCTTGAGAGACAGTGGAGTAGATGAAGAGACAATCAGCGCTGTGAGTGATGAAGAATTAAGGGGAATTTTTCAGGACGCTTGGAGTGCAGCCAGTGGTTCTTAATAATCAAGAAAATAAAATATATATACAAATATGCAGCACATGAAATCTAGAAAAAGATTCAGTGTAAAAAAATCGTTGCTTGTTGCTTTGCTGATTTTGATGGCCAGTTTTTTTGTTGCAAATCATGTGCTGGCTGCAGCGGTGATAACAAAGAGTCCAGAGAGTGACGTTATAGAGTTGATTGGTCAGTCAAAAAGTGCAGCTACTCATACGGCGGATAAAGTGGCTGGTACAATTAAGGAGCGAATTTATAAAGTATTGGTCAAAAGTGCTGCTTTGTCACTCAAAAATTTATCAATCAGTTTGACCCAAGATTTGTCTCGGCGGTCAATTGAATATTTGGAAACAGGGAGTTTTGGTCAGCAACCGATTTGGTATGCGGACACTTGGACATCATACGTGGATAAAGTTGAAGAGGCTGTTCTGACGGATGTTTTGGCTGATATTAGTTTGTCTGGACCATGGGCGGAATATTTCGATATTTGTGAGCCAAATGTCGAGCTGAAGCTTCGGATTATCCGCTCAGTAGAGAAGGGGGCTAATAGGGATCCATTTGACCGAAGAACCAAAAATCAGCGTTGTTCTTGGAGTCAGGTAAAAGATAATTGGGAAGGTTTTACTAAAGATTTGAAAGATCGATATTATGATAATCCGGAAGTCGCTTCATTTTTGGCGATTGATCAGGTGGTTAAGGGGTTTGAGCCACAGCAAAGTGAAATTGGTACTTATATTTGGACTTATGATTTGCTTGAGACAAAGCAGAAGGAACAAGTAAAGGCTTTGGAAGATGAACGAAAAGAAGGTGAGGGTAGTTATAAGGCGAAGACTAACCCAACAGGAACGGTAGTCCAAAACCCGCCAGGGACAGCTGAAACTGTGACAAAAAGTTATATTGATAAATCGTTAAAAGCGCCAGCTGAAGAACATGCGCAGGCTTTGGCTACCATTGAATCAATTCCGGAGGCGATCGGCTCGACAATTTTGAATTCTTTTGTTTCTAAAAGATTTGTGGATGCTTTGTTTAATCGAGTGGCTCAAGGATTTGTGGTCAGGCCGGATACTTATAATTCCAGTCAAGGTATTTATGATTATTCTGCCAGTGCTGAACGGAAGATTGCCAAGATTGAAGAAGTCAGATTTTCAGTGTCAACACGAGAAGTTGATTTACTTAGTGAATATACAATTTGTGATCCTAGTATAGAGCGTCAGGTCAATCATTGTGTGATGACTGATGATTTTGCCGATGCGGTTCGAAGTGCTAGTTATAGTAATGCTATGACGGTGAGGCAGGCTGTAGATGAAGCCTTTTTGGATGGCGGTTTGCCATTTGTCAGCCCAGTTGATGACCGGAATTTGAATCCTAATTGTTATGAAACCGGATATTGTTATTCCAATTTGATCAAGTTGCGTAAAGCCAGAATTGTTCCGATTGGTTGGGAGTTGGCGGCCAAGAAAGTGGGTGAGACCAATCCAAATGGAGATGATCGGGTTAATTTGAATTTACTCATGGATTGTTTTGATGGGATTGATACGTCTTCAAAGTGTACCGGTTATGCTGGTTTGGTGGATCCAAATTGGGTGCTCAAATATCCAAAAACTCGATGTGATGCGGTTGGTTATGGTCCGATTTTGATTACCAGTGGAGCTGAGGATAGAGATGAGTATTGTGCTGATCTCAAGAGTTGTGTGGATGAAAATGAAGATGGTTCATGTAATCATTATGCTTATTGTGCGGCGGAAAAAAATGTTTGGCAGTTTGGGGCTGAGCAATGTCCCGGTTATTATGATTCTTGTACTGCGGTTGAGAACATTAATAATGGTAAGAGAGCCAATTATTTATTAAATACGGTTGATTATGCCAGTTGTTCCGCCGACGATGTTGGCTGTTTGGGGTATAGTACTTGGCTTGCGGATACTGATGGCGGTGACCGAGATTTTTCATTGGAGTTTCCTGATAATTATTACCAGTCCGGATCATCAATGGTTTATTTGAATGAGAAAATTGAATCAGAGACTTGTTTGTCTGATGAAGAAGGTTGTTCCAGAGTGATTCATACGGGTAAGGAATATGGTACCAATTTGGTGCCCAATGGTGGTTTTGAATATTTTGAAGGCAATACTGATGATGGTGAGGCAGACGTTATTGATGGTTGGAATACTGGTAATCAAATTGTGGTTGGTACCGGTATTAGTGCGACATCAGTACAATTGAGTTTGGGTGGTCAGTTGACCGGTTTGCGATCAATTGCAATTGCTCCAAAAAAATATGTCAGATATTTTATATTTTCAGTTCAAACAAGGACAGATGATAGTCTCACATTGACGCCAATGGTATCAAAATTTAATTTTGATAATAATACCGTGTCAGCGCCAATTAGTGTTACCAAAACATCTGATTCACCTGATTTAGATCCACTGAGAGACACATATATTTATGATTCGGGCGAAACACCGTCGAGTGCTGGTAAAGAACTTTGGCAGATTGTTCGATTGGCGCCGGGAATTGGCTATTTGAATTTTGATATTCGAGCCAATGCTACGGCCGTGGTTGATAATGTGTTGATTGCTGAATCGGAAGGGCCGTTAACAGGAGGAATCGTTGCGCCATTTTATTCTGATTATGGCCGTGTGGCTTATGATTACTTGAAATTAGCTCCAGATCATTATGCTTGTTATGATGCGGATAATTCTTTTAATGAAAATATTTCGCAAGCGGTGGTCTCAGGTGATACCAAGTGGTTTACGCCAATCAAGACCGTGGATATAAATAGTACCAATGATGATAATAGTTGTGGTAAATTTGCTACATTATGTTCAGCTGAAGAAGTTGGGTGTCAAGAATATATTCCGACCGATGGAGGACGTTCAGTGCCCGGAGTGACCAGTTATGATGATCAATGTCCAGCTGAGTGTGCGGCTTATGATGCTTTTTCTCAATCAGCGACCAGTCTAGCTTTGGCTGACTATCCACTTTATTTTATTCCATCAACGGCTGATCAATGCCCAGCCAATCAGGCTGGTTGTGAAGAATTTACCAATTTGGATGAATTGGATCGTGGGGGAGAATCACAAGAATATTTCAAGTCTTTACGCCTTTGTTATAAGACCGAAGATCCGGCTAATGATAGTAGCTGTGGATCTTATTTTACTTGGATTGGTGATGATACCTCTGGTTATCAGTTGCAGGTTTACCGCTTTGAGATGGATGGCGATAATCCGAAGGTGACCAATATGGCTCAAACAGCTCTTGTGTGTAATAGTACCAATTACGATCCGGTTAATTTTCCTGAATGTCGTGAATTTATCAGCGAATCAGGTCAAGTTTTTTATCAAGTTTTAGATAATTTAGTTTTGTGTTCAAACAACTGTCATCCATATCGAAAGACAATTCAATATGAAGGTGAAGCGGGTGGTGTAGCAGCGTCTCAGAAATGTATTGATCGTGGTGGTGAAATGCGAAATGGAGAATGTATCTTTATGGTAGAACCGGATTTGAGTCAAACTTGTACGGCTGCTAATGCTGGTTGTCGAGAATATCGGGGTGATGGGGCGAATGATCAGGAGACAATCTTTTCTGATTCATTTGAAGCTTCCGTTTATAACTGGGAAGGGGCTAACGTCAGTCTTTCAACGGAATCGATGATCAAGGGTGGACAATCACTCAAGGTAATGCCCGGATCATCAAATCAAGCGTCATTATTGCTGCCGTTGAGTTTGTCTGTTGGTGAGCAGTTTGCGGTTGATTTTTGGGCCAAGGCTGACGCTACAAATGCTCGGGTTGAAATTTTCTTTGCTCATGAGGTTGGTAATATTACTTCGACTGAAGTCAATATTGACCAAGCAACTCAAGGAAATATTGAATTTTACCATTATACTTCGGATGTAATTGTTCCAGATGAGACTGTTGTGCTGATGATACTCCGAGTCAGTGGAGAGACGGTTTATTTTGATAATATAAATTTAAAACGATTAAATGATGTTCATTATTTAATCCAAAATTCTTGGAGTACCCCATCGAGTTGCGACCAGACTTTGGCTGGGCAGTATCTGCCACAAGCACAACTTGGTTGTCAGGAATATCGAACGCCAAAGGGAGTGAGTGAATATCTCAAGAGTTTTAGAAGTTTGTGTCGCTTTGATGCGATTGGTTGTGAAGCGATAATAGATACGCAAAATTCCACTACCCCATTTAGTTCAGCCTTTAACGCCAGTCCGGTAGATATTTGTACTGAAGCCAAGGGAGCGGGGGTTTTGGCTGTTGGAGCCAGTTGCCAGGATGATTTGGTTAGTTCAATGTGTCCAGATGGTAGTTGTACCACTGTGTCCGGAGTGTCTCAGACGGATTATGATAATTGTTCCAGTTTGTTAGAAGTGGTTTATGTTGATCCGACTACCGGACAATATCAGTCAACGACTGATATTGAAAGTTTTGTTAACAATTATTCTGTGGCTGATTTGGATCCGGCATTACTTCGAGCGCATGGTTTGATTGATTTGGCTGTTCAGGTTGGAGCTCTTCGAACCACCATTCAGACTGGTGGTGGTGCGGCTGCAGCGGCCGCAGCGGCAGCAGCGGCAAATGGTCCGGATGTTTATTATCTGGATGAATCAAGGGTGAATGATTGCCGGCTCAAAGTAGTCACTCAGGGCTATTGTGAAATTTTGGGTCATAGTTATCAAAATGGTGGTTGTTATAAAGATCGGGATCAATATACGGTGCCAGCTGATAATTTGTTATATGCAGTTTACGATGAAAAGAAAACTTGTTCAGATGGGGCTCTCGGTTGTATGATGGTTGGCCGGCCGACTTATGATGAAAATTATAATGTAGCGACGGTCAGCGGTGATCCGCAGTGGGATACAAATTATTATGTTTTGGATCCAAATAATTTGGATGATCTACTTTGTCGCGGGGCCGATAGTCGATGTCAGGAATTCCAGGATGACAATGATCAAAAATATTATTTCAAAGATCCAGGGGAGAGAACTTGTGAATATAAGACGGTGGCTAATCCAGATGGTTCTCGAATTGAAGGTTGGTATAAGGCTGGAACCGATATTCCATGTGGTAAGACAGATGGTAATGTCGTGATGTCCGCTACCAAGGATTATTATGGCGATGGGGTAAACCATTTGATTCATAGTAATGACCCGGATTATTCCAGTTTGATCAATGGGAAATTGTTGATGAGTTCAGCGTCTATGGCAGCAAACACGTCAACTTCAAGCAAATCTTTTGCGATTGATACTAGATGGCGAGATGCTTTTGCTACCGGTACATTATCTTTGGGGATGACTTACAAATATGACGCGGCCCTGAATTTGATTCTCAGAGATCAAGATGGTGATACGGCTCAGACTCAATTGCAATTAACACAAAGTACGGATTTTACAAAGACTAATATTGCTTTAAGTTTGTTTGGGACAGGTTTTGATCGGACTAAAATTACATCATTTACCATTGACGTTTTATCAAATTCAATAGAAGTCCAGGATGTGGTGCTGCGAAGCAGTGTGGGTGAATTTGATGTGTTTCCTGGCTGGGTGGGTGAATGTAAACAAAAGTTTAGTGGTTGTACTGCGTTTATTGATCCTCTGGATGTGTCTGGTGGAAGTTCAGTCGGAGAAGCTTATTATTATATCAATGATGAAAATATCGATGAGTGTGCTGGAGTCAGTCAAAAGGAAGGTTGTTTGTTGTTCCAAGATACATCAATCAAAGATTCAAACGGTAATATCAGCATTGTTGCCAGTGCCGCTCTGTCATATCAAGCCAGTGAGGCTGCTGGGGGCGGTTTGGTAAATGCTGAGGCTGGATTACCAAATGTGGATGATTTGCTGAATTTGCTTTTTGATGATGCCACTGAGTGTAATGGTTTAATTAACCCGAGCTGTCAAGATTATTTAAATCAATATTGTTTTGTTGACGCCAAAAATAATAATCAGCAGTTTATGTGCGCGTTGCAGGCCTATACCGGCAATGTGATCGCTTCAGCTGGACAAACCGCAGCTTACAACGATTCAGGCTGTGCGGACAATGAACAATTTGTGGCTTGTTATACTTTGAAAAAAAGCTCTTTGTTTAATAATACAAATAGAATAATTAGTGTGGACCGAGATCGTCAGTGTGCTGAGTGGTATGACTGCAAGGCGGGTCAATACACGTTTGATCCGGTGCAAAATCGAGAAGTTTTTGTCTGTCAGGATTTGGGTCTTTGTGACTCAATCGGTGAAGGTGAAGAAACCGGTAAGTGTAGTAATTTTGTGGATGAAGGTAATACGGGATCATTGTTGGCTCAGAATGAGCCAATGAGAACCGGGTATCAAAGTCGGGATACCAGTTGGAATGCCCTTGATTATAGTGGTTATTCCGTGGCTGACAAGTATCCGCTTCAATATTATGATTCCTTTGATGTTCTAAGGAATTCGACAGAAAAAGACTATCGGTTAGTGCATACTTATAATCCTGTCGCAGGTGGTAATCGATATGATTGTGAAACTGATGATGATTGTGCCGGTTTGGATGTGTGCGCTGGTGGGCTTTGTATTGAGCCGATTTCTGGGACGAACTTACTTGATCCATTTGGTTCTCCGAGTTCAGCCTGTCGAACTTATCCTCGAGTGGATTCACCATTCCCAGCGCAAGTCAATGATACAGATGCCAAGCGGGCGGTGTTTGAAAATGCCAATACTTGTGTTTCGTATTATAACTTTATTGATGCCGAAGGATTTCAACACACTGTGACCGGTAATTTTTCAAGTGATGAAGATTGTGCTTGTAATTATTTGAAAGTGACTTATGGTAATCGGGCGATTGAAAAATATTATGATGTATCCAACAAAGTAGAAATTGCTAATATTGATGGCTATTGTCAAGATGATCCAAATAAAGCTTGTGGCTGTACTGGAGGACTTGTAAACACCAAAACTTTTTGTAGTTCTTCTGATTGTGGGCAACGTACAAATGATGGAGATACTGTTTTACCAGACCAGTGGGGTACTTGTATGCTCAAGGATGAAGAACAGACTAACTATAAAGGTTGGGAAGGTTATTGTTTGGAATATGACAACAGTGTGTTGGTCAACGGATCAAATTCAAACAAGGCTTGTTTGACTTGGTATCCACTCGATACAATGAGTGGTCTTCAAGATTTGTATAATCAATATGAAAATGCCGGTTATCAAAACTTTGTGGCCGGTGATGATGTCGGACAGCTTTATTGTGTGGCTGCGGCTGGCCAAAGGGGTGATGCCAATGTTGATTATGTGTTGACGGTACCGGCGTCAGAAAGTAATGGTGCTTTTAATGATACGTTCCATTTTCAAACCGGTTATTCTGCTAGTGATGAATATATAGAATTTTATAAACCAAAACCGAATGGATTCCAGGATGTTTATATGGATCAGATTGCTGGGATTGCGATTGAATGTACTGATGGTCAGGATGGTGACTGGTGTGGTAGTGTGTCATGGCGGACAAACAATCAAGATGTGTTTGCTGATAACTCGGCATATACTAAAGCTAGCGGGGCTTTATCGGGAATCAATAATAAATTTATTATTCCTTATAATATTAAAAATGATAAAATTTGGCCCGGACCAGAAGAATCTTCTTGTTTTGGCAATAGATGTGTGGCCCGAGATAAACAACTTCCAAATGAATATGGGGTGACAGATTGGCGCTATTGGCAGGTTGTCTGGGAAAATATAGAAGGAGAAGAGTTTGATTTCGGCGTACCCGTGACTCGGGGAGCTGGAGATAATAATTATATGTTTGCCGGTCAAGGATATAATCCGAGTACTGGGTCATGTTCTAATATCCTTACCGGTGGGGCTGGAACGGCAGATTGTAATGCCGATGGTAATTTGACTATATCAACGGCAGGATACAGAAATGGCGCTTCTGCTCAATTTTCAACTGTTTCTTGTAATCAAAATGATGATGGTGAATATGTATGTCCGACTGGTAAGCCAGGTGTTTGTCGACAAATAGAAGATGGGTATTATTGTGCTAGTGCGTGTACGGCGGCTACTGAAACAACAGCTTGTAATTCTCAGGCTGGTTGGGGTTGTGCCGTCGATGATCCAACTGATGATAATGATGAAGTTGATTATTGTGCAATTGGTGTTAGCTATGGCGGAATTGCAGCAAGAACTCTGGCCGGAGCTTGTAGTGCTGAATCCGGTAGCAACTATTTTGGTTTGAGGGTAATGTTTGATAGAGAAGGTAAATATCAAGGTATTTGGTTCGGGCTTTGCGATGAGAGTACCAGCTATGGTTATCAGGAATTCAAAGTTCATTTCTTGCTCAATGAGTATTGTGCTGAAGTGGTCAGAGTGGCTCAGGTAGGAGATGGTGGTATCTTGGAAAATAAAGCTCAGACTGAATATTTGTATGAAAGTAAATATGGACAGGTAACTAGACTTCGGACTGGCGCACCGGAATATAATTTGGTGTTTGGTTCGAAATATACCCCGTTGGGTAGTGCGAAAGCCGCTGGAGCACCGGATGATTTATTGTTGGTTGGTGATCTATCGAATGCTGATTATACAGATGAAGATCCAAATGGCAGTCCATTTAGTTTCATGAGACAAATTGATATCAAAGCTGGTAAACCATGGGGTTGTCCAGATGGTGATTGTGCTAATTTGACTACAGAGAGTCGAATCATCGAAGTCCAAGATAACAACTATTCACATTTGACCGCTATTTTTGCCAGTGTTTACGCCGGTTGGGCGTTTGAGCGAGGAGGAGATGTGGCTAATTATTATACTGAAGATCGGACATATAAGATTGATGTGGCCGGTGATCGTTCAACTTCAACCACAATCTTCCCACCGGTAGTGGCGGCAGCAGTATTGCCGGCCTCGGATCAGATTCTCTCTGATCCCGTCACCGGGCAGCCAGTTTATCAGGCGATACCGAAGACGATCAGTCTCAACGGTCGAAGCAGTGGTGATTTGGTGGTGTTCAACGGTAAGGAGACGGTGATTACTCAGTTCTTTGCGTGGGCCAATACCAGTCAAATGCCACTCCGAGAGGTTCATCTTGATTGGGGTGATGGTGAAACTCCAGTATATTCAGATGGATTATTCAAAAATTATAAGACCAGATGTCAGAGATTAGAACGTGAAGCATTGGGTGCGTGTTATGTTGTTGGTGGATCAGCGACCAGTCAGATCAAAGGCTTTAGTTGTTTGGCTGATATTGATTGTGGTCCGGGATATGTTTGTAATGCTGATCAGACTGAGCCTAGTTTTGGTGATTCGATTGAGGCCTGTGACGAACAAGAATTCTTCAAATATGAAAATCGATTTACTTGTGATGGTCCAGATGATGCTGAGTTGACCGGCGGTGATCCTGATAACAATAATGTCTGTCGGGATGGTCAGCCGCGCGACAGCAACTGCTGGAATGCGACGGAGCAGGCTTGTCAGTTCGTCCCGCGCGTCCAAGTCAAAGATAATTGGGGTTGGTGTAATGCTGATCCGGATACGGCTACGGATTGTACGGATTTTGGTAATGGGTTTAAGGGGTGTTATGATCCGGATGATAGCAGGCGTGAAAATCTATGTAATACAAGTGCAAATAATCCAACTGTTGATCCGTGGACATATTTTGATGGGAGGGTGTTGCTGAAGCCGTGAGCACCTCCCCTGTATCCCCACCGGGGTTGTTTTGGCGGTTGTGAGCACCTCCCCTGTGTCCCCTCCTTGATAAGGAGGGGAATGAAGCTACCATGTG
>Ga0210057_1000222_pt1 | contig 99733 bp, 98 predicted proteins | sample CryGeyCG2114_010_2_FD_183968 | JGI IMG/M metagenome (GOLD analysis project Ga0210057, IMG submission 183968) | Groundwater microbial communities from aquifer - Crystal Geyser CG10_big_fil_rev_8/21/14_0.10 (SPAdes) (version 2) | ecosystem: Environmental > Aquatic > Deep subsurface > Groundwater ...
AAAGCATTGAGGGTGTGGAATAATCAATACAACAATTTAGAACATTGCGGCTTAGATGGCAAAACACCCAATGAATTCCTTTCAGATTATCAATTAATAAAACCGCCAAATGTGTGTGCCTAAAACAATTAATAGTTAAAGAAACAATAAAAGCAAAGCACAAAACCGACTCAACTGAGACGGTTTTTTTATAACAAAAAACAGTCTGAAACTGCATTTATTTATAGATCAAGCAAAATCAAATCTTTCTCTGCACTTCCCGTTCTACATACACATCCAAAACATCCCCCTCTTCAATCAGTGGTTGACCTTCGAACTCAATACCACACTCTTGTCCCTTCATGACATCCACAACAGATTCTTTGCCTACCTTCAACTCTTTAATAATACCATTGAGCACAAATTCTTCATTTCTCAACACTGCCGCCTTAGTATTTTTGACAATTTTCCCATTCAACACCTTCCCCCCCACGACCATAAAATTATCACCTTTTTTGAAAGTTTTAATAATCTCGATTTTACCCAAATCTTCTCGCACAATTTCCGGTTTTATCAACTCATTCATTCGCACTTTTACCTCATCAATCAATTCATAAATAATTTTATATATATTGACTGCTATTCCCTTTTCTTGTGCCAAAGACTCTGCCTGCTGTGATGGTTTGACATTAAATCCAATCAACATAGACCCCGTAGCGTGAGCGCTCATAACATCACTCTCAGTCACATTACCCAAACCAGTAGAAACAAACTTGACACTGACATTCTCTGAATTCAACTTTTCTAATGCCTCAATAATCGCCTCTTGAGAACCTAAGACATCACTACGCATAACAATATTCAATTTTGCTTTGACTTCACCATCTTCATCATCACCATTTTCAGCCACATTAGCATATATACTTTGTTCTTTTTTATCCAATTTATGAGCTTTTATTTTTTTCACCTTACCGACAGTTACTTCAATTACGTCACCAACTACTGGTGCTGTTTTCAATCCAATTACTTGAGCTGGTGTTGACGGTGTCGCTTCATTTAATTCTTGCCCCAGATAATTTCTCATTATTCTAATCTTGCCATAAAAATCACCGTCAACCATTACCTGATCACCCTTTCTAAGGGTTCCATTTTTTACCAATACTGTGGCCACCGGACCGACACCCTTATCGACATGAGATTCAACTACCGTACCAAAGACAACCCCATTAGGATTAGCCACAATTTTTTTCGCTTCAATTTCAGCCACCAATAAAACTTGATCAAGTAATTCATCAATATGTTCATTTTGTTTCGCAGAAATTGGGACACAAACAATCTTTCCACCCCAATCTTCACACATCAAATTATGTTGAGACAAATCTTGTTTTGTTTTTTCAATATCAGCATCCGGCAAATCAATCTTATTAATCGCAACAACAATTGGAATCCCAGCTGCTTCAGCGATTTTTTGAGCTTCAACGGTCTGTGGTTTAACACCATCATTAGCGGCCACAATCAAAATAGCCACATCAGCGACCTTTGCCCCACGGGACCTCATCGCAGAAAAAGCTTCATGGCCCGGTGTATCAATAAACGTTAACATTTGACCGTTTCGCTCAATCTGATACGCACCAATATGTTGAGTAATACCACCAGATTCTCCCGCAACCACATTTGTACTTCGAATAGTGTCAAGCAATTTGGTTTTTCCATGATCAACATGTCCCATAACGACAATCACTGGCGGTCTCGGAACCATCCCTTCATCCAGATCCAACATGTCCTGAACTCTTTTATCTTTTTCCAGCTCCAACTCTTCATCCACCTTTTGTTGAACCGATGTATACCCCAAATCTTCAGCCACAATTGCAGCTGTATCATAATCAATTCTTTGATTCAATGTTGCCATCACACCACTTCGCATCAATTCTTTAATCACGTCAGTTACCGGCAAATTCAAAATAGCCGCAAAATCTCTCACCGTTAATACCGGTGGAATTTTCACTTCACCTCTCTCTTCTGTCGCCTCTCCATCTTCACCAACACCCTTGGTTCTCATGTAGGCCTTTTCCTGTTCCTTTCGATACAAATATTCATTCCAAGCTCTCATGATTCTACCGGCCAATCGATCATCTACTTTTATAGCCTTTTTACCAATATCAAAACCCATCTCAGGTAATTTTTCCTTGAGCTCATCTGTGGTTGTTCTCAGTTTTCTGGCTAATTCCGTTATATTCATAGTAACTACATTCTATCGTAAATTAGACATCATGTCAATTTTTAACCTTAAAAAAGCCAATATAGCCTTACTTCTAGCTCGGATTAGCTTTATTGCTCCGATTTCAATTTAATCTATCATCTTTCATTTCCAGATCATTCAATGATAAATACCCCTAAGAACTATAACCATCATCACTTTATATTACATTATCTATTGACAAACAGAATTATTTATGCTAAAATTAGGTAATCATTAGTTAATGATAGCAGTCGGCTGTGCTTTTGCTTTTTTAGAGTCAAATGTTCTCCCCTCTACATCATTGGAGACTAAGAAGCAATATCACAGCCTTTTGTTATTTTTCTCTTAAAGTATAATATTTATATCAGTCAAACCCTATTTGCTAATCGCTATTTACTATTTACTAATTTATGAAATACTTCTTCATCTTCGGCAATCATGCTGAATTATCATTTGCAGAATTAACTACCGTTCTTGAAAGAAAGAATTGTGCTTTTGAAATTTTACACCAAAAAAATAATTTTATAATTATCGAGACGACCACTCCCTTGGCAGATAACTTTCTAACCAAATTAGGTGGCTCAATCAAATACGGTGAAATTATAAAAACCATTGATCAAAGCAGACTTGTGCCTACCTTATTTCATCTATTATCCAATCATCCCTCAACCGGTAAATTTCGCTTCGGTCTCAATTCATACAATAAAGATCAAAATCTCACCAAAATTGGCCTTACTCTCAAAAATGAGCTGAAGGATAACGGTCTATCTTGCCGATTTGTTACCAGTCGCGAGCCAAATCTCTCCAGCGTTGTTATTCACAAAAACAAATTGGACAAAGAAGACGGTTTTGATGTCAACTTATTCTATCTTGACGGTCAAATTCAAATTGGTCGCACTCTAGCCGTCCAAAACTTTACATTTTATTCCAATATTGACTACAATCGTCCAGCCTTTGACAACAAAGCTGGCATGCTACCACCTAAAGTAGCTCAAATCATGTTAAATCTTCTGACAAAAGAATCTGATCGTGTCAGAGATCCATTTTGCGGCTCTGGTACCATTCTTATGATGGCCGCCTTTGCAGGTTTCAAACAAATAAATGGTTCTGATATTGCCACCCAAGCAGTCAATCGCAGTACGAAAAATCTCAACTGGCTTCGTGAACGCTATGCTCTTGAATTTGATTCTGAAATCAACTTACATGACGCTCAAGAATTGACCACTCATATCAAGAAGAACTCCTTGCCGGCTATAGTCACAGAACCTCATTTGGGGACTGCTTTATCAGGCAACGAGACTGCAGCCGATTTGAATAAAAATACGTCAACCCTAACCACTCTATATCAAAAAATATTCCGACAATTTACTGAAATTTTATCCCCTGACGGTGAAATTATTATTGTTCTTCCAGAAATTCAGATCCCCAGATTTCAATATCAATTCAAAGCCGAACAACTCATCCCCAAATCGCTTCAAATTATCGACTCGTGGATTTATTCTCGTCCAGGTCAAAAAGTCATCCGTCATATCTACAAAATCAAAAAAAGACAACTTAAATAGACTAAAAAAACACAGCTTGTTTCAAGCTGTTTTTTTGTCCAAAAATATTCCCAGTTCAAATTCGAGCATATCGTCCAATTCCTTAAAAATGTGATAAAAATCACATCCAGTATAGTTACAACTAAAGTCATCTGCCAGAAATCTTTGGGCAATCTGAATCAATCTGCGTTCATTTGCCGTCTCCAACTCATTCCAATGTATACTTCGAGGCACCACTCCAAGAATAATGCTCAAATCAGTCACTTTTGCTCGAAGCTTTTCAATTGTCAATTACTTACCGCCTGGTACCGGGAAAAATACCGCATTTGTATCCGTCAACAATTCATTCAAATCATTATAAACCGCTTGAGCCCAGCTTTCTTTATCATTAAGATCGGCCTGGGTAAAAAACCTGACCCAAAAACTATTATTGACCTTCAATCCACATAGATACCAAAACTTTTGCCATGGCTCAAAAAACTCTCTAACCATCCAAAAGGCAAATCCACCTGGAATCGTTGGAACAATTTTAAACATCCCATAAAATAGTTGCAGCATATCATCGTCAGCTTCTCGTACAATTTCTTCACCAACAGTTTCTTTCTTTTGAGGTGCCACCGGCACAGTTGTCAAATCATTTGTAACATTTTGATCAGTTGCATTGAGCATACTTGCCTCCTAGCGCTGAAGTTTTGTACTCCATTGTTTTGTGTTTATGACAATCAACCTTATCACATCAATCAATTTTTGTCAAGATCAGACCAAATAACAAAATTCACTGCCTTTGAAGCAGTGAATTTCCTTTTATTTTTGTTTTACTCCATTCCGTCGGAGTAAATACAGCGAGATAAAAGCAAGTACCCCCTTATTTTTGTCGTTCTTTTTTCTTTCTTTTTGGTAAGGCCCTCTCAAGCACCCGAATCAATTTTGATTTTCCTCGTTTCAGAGCCAATTCTTCAAATAATATTGACCAAACCGATATTTGAAATGATGTAAACCAGGCACCTGTTGCAATCAAAATACTAAGAATCATGAAAATTATAACTGTAGACAATATCCAAAGTCCAACATCAATTGACAACAATATCAACAACAAATACAACAATATGAATGGAGATAAAGCAAAAACTGACACGATTATGGCCGCAATACCAACCAAGATATTAATAACAAATAAGATAAACCCTACTTCTAAATTTAGTAACACATTATCCTTGAACAAATGCCAAGCATAGATCAATGAAATTCTAATATTTTTATGTCGAAGTACAATAAAAGCCGTGGCATAAATTGTGACGAAATAAATTATTATGCCGACAATCAAAAGTAATATAAATGAAATAATATACAAAACATAATTTAGCCAAGTCGCATTCACAAGCAACAATGAAACCAAGAAGGCCAAAAACAACACCACGCCAAACATTACCACTCGAGTCACAAGATTCATACCAAAAACCGGCCAAAATTTTTCTACCCCCAAATGAAACGCTTGTTTAAAACTAACTTTCTTTTTCTCATCCAGTGAAATTGCCGACTTTACAATCCCAATCTGTGACACAATCGCCATAATAATAACAAAAGCCGCTAAAGCCAAAAGTACAAACATTGTCAACAAAGAAAAACTGAATCCGACACTATCTTGCTGCCACAAGTCTAATAATTTTGACCAGGAAAAAGTGCTGAAAATCCCCGTATTTACATATTCTCTCAATGTATAATAAATACTTCGTCCCTCAGACATGTGAGAGAAACTTCTTGCAATTGCTTCATAAAATGTTTCATTACCAAGGAAAGTGGCAAAAAAACCAAAAAACCACAACCACTTGTGCTTCCAAGAAACCTTCCAAGCTCGAAGAAATATATTCCGATAAAATGGTTCCATATTTTAGTTTATGAAAATAATTAAGCTGTTTATTCTTCAAGGTAAATTATATCACAATTTGCAATATAAATGAAAAAATTGTGGAAAAGAAATCAAACAAAAAACCCGCCTTGAGCTTGTCGAAAGGCGGATTTTTTTATATGAATCTCTCAATTATCTTAATTTTCTAACCTGTTCGCTTCCTTCTCCGCTGGTTTTTCATCTTTTTCCTCTGGCCTCTTTTCACCATCCACTTTCTTTAGATGTACTCCAGGCCCAGCAATAGCTTCAAAGTCTTCCTTCTCCAAAGTTTCTTTTTCATTCAATCCTTTAACAATTGCTTCCAATTTGTCTTTGTGTTCAGTCACAATTTTTTTAGCTGTCTCCACAGCATCAGTTATCAACCGATCAATTTCATGATCAATTATTTCAGCGATATTCTCAGAATAATTTCGCTGTTCTTTGATATCCTTACCCAAGAAAATCAATTCATCCTTTTCACCATAAATTCGAGGCACCAACCGATCACTCATTCCATATCGAGTTATCAGTTTACGAGCTGTATTAGTGGCTTTTTCCAAGTCATTGGACGCACCGGTTGTCACTTCACCAAAAATTACTTTCTCAGTGGTGTGTCCAGCCAATAAGACTGCCAAATCATCAATGAAGGCTGATTTCTTGTGTAAATATGTATCACTGTCTGGCAAACTAATAGTATAACCAGCCGCCTGACCTCGAGAAATGATCGACACCTTATGAACCGGGTCAGCATTCGGCAACATATGTGCAACCAAAGCGTGACCAGCTTCATGATAGGCTGTTATTAACTTTTCTTCCGGTGACAATACATGACTCTTTCTCTCTGGCCCGAGCATTACTTTTTCAATACTATCCAAAATATCCTGTAATGAAATTCGTTTTTTATCTTGACGAGCTGCCAAAATAGCCGCTTCGTTCAAAACATTCTCCAGATCAGCTCCGGAAAAGCCTGGTGTTCGCTCCGCTACGCGACGCAAATTAGTTCCCTTCTCTAAAGGTTTATTTCTAGAGTGTACATTTAATATTGACTCTCGATCATTGATATCCGGCAAATCAAGCATCACGCGACGGTCAAATCGTCCAGGACGAAGCAGAGCTGGATCTAAAACATCAGGTCGGTTTGTAGCTGCAATCACAATCACATTGGTATGTGTTTCAAATCCATCCATCTCAGTCAAAATTTGATTAAGTGTCTGTTCTCTTTCATCATGTGAACCACCTAAACCAGAACCACGCTGACGACCGACAGCATCAATCTCATCAACAAACACAATGGCCGGAGCACTTTTCTTGGCTTTCCGGAACAAATCTCTCACTCGAGAGGCTCCTACACCCACAAACATTTCAACAAACTCTGAACCTGAAATACTATAAAATGGTACTCTTGCCTCTCCCGCAATTGCCTTGGCCAACAACGTTTTTCCCGTTCCTGGCGGTCCGACCAACAATACACCTTTGGGTATTTTCGCTCCCAACGCAACAAACTTCTTTGGTGTCTTTAAAAACTCGACAATTTCCTCCAATTCAACTTTAGCCTCTTTTACTCCGGCTACATCCCTGAAAGTTACTGCCGGCTTGTCTCCTGGCTTAATTTCTCTGGCTTTACTCTGTCCGAAACTCATCGCATTTCGATTGGCTCCCTGCATCTGGCGAAACATAAACCAAATCACCACCCCAATCACCAAAAATAAAAATATTGTTGGCAAAAGACTCTTTAGAGCCAAAGTCAAAGCATCCTCTTCTTTCACTTCACGAGAAAACATTGATAGTTTTTCTGGTTCAATAGAATAACTATCCACCAACTCTGAAAATGATTCAATCGGTTCTTTTTGTAATTTTTGCTCCGTACCATCATTCAAGGTAACTTCAATCATGTTTCCTCGAATAATCACCTTTTCAATCTTTTCTTCTTTTATTTCTTGTGCCAATTTCTGAGCATCAATCTCTTGAACCTCAGTCGCATCAAGATTATATAGACTAAAGAGTGCAGCGATCACCACAAAAATGGTAAAAAACACTAATAAATTTTTCGCTACTCCTTTTTTCATACTTTAATACAATTATTTTTCTTTCTTATTCGCAACCGATCCATCATCAGCAGGAACTGTTACATCAATAAATTCTGATTTAACTTTTTCAACTGATTTTGGAGCCGTTTCATCAACCTGATATCCTGTACCGGCTGGGATCAGACGACCAATAATAACATTCTCTTTGAGACCTTCCAAATTATCGATCTTTCCAGTCACTGCCGCATTGATCAATACTCGAGCCGTTTCTTGAAAAGACGCCGCCGCCAAAAAGCTCTTTGTTGACAGTGAAACTTTTGAAATTCCCAAGAACACTTCATCATAAGTTGCATTTTGACCTTTGTCATTCTTGGCTTTTTCATTTTCTTCCATTAATTCACTATATTCAACAATTTCGCCTTCAAGCAAATTGGTATCTCCAGAATTTTTAACGTAAACACGTGAGAACATTTGCTTGGTGATAATTTCAACGTGCTTATCATTTAGAGGCTGTCCTTGTGACTTGTAAATATATTGAATATCTTTCAAAATATATTCTTCAACCGCTTCACGACCTCGAAGTTTATGCAACTGATCCAAATCCATACTACCTTCAGTCAATTGAGCACCTTTTTCGATTTCTTCACCATCCTTTACATATATTACAGTACCGGCCGGAATCACATATTCTTGTTGTTTCTTTACCTTTCCTTTTACGATCAAGGCCTTATTATCAAGCGTTATAACACCAACCTTTTTGGATTTTATTTTCTTACCGTCTTTGCTTACATATAAAACACTGCCATCTTTGACTTGATCGCCATCTTCAACTTTAATTTTTTCGATTTCCTTCAAATTATGGACTTCATCCTCATTATCTTCATAATGCACCGTTACCACTTTTTCGCCAAATGAACTTTTAGCAATAATATCACCCTTGGGTCCCTTAATTGTTCGCTCTTGTTGCTCAACCGTTAATGCCCCTCCAACTTCACTTAGCAACGCTTTCTTTTTTGGCGTTCGAGCTTCGAAAATTTCTTCCACCCGAGGCAGACCTTGAGTAATATCATCTCCTCCAGCCACACCACCAGTATGGAAAGTTCTCATAGTAAGCTGGGTTCCCGGCTCACCAATTGATTGAGCTGCGATAATACCAACCGAAGTTCCCATCTTAACCAATTCATTATAAGCCAAATCAAATCCATAACATTTTTGACAAATACCCCGAGATAGCTTGCAAGTTAAAACCGATCTAACATTAGCTTCAGTAATATCCAGTGGTTCCAATTCACGAGCTATATTTTGAGTAATGATTGTACCTTTTTTGACAATCACTTTTCCAGATTTTGGATGTTTGATATCAGCCAATACAAATCGACCAACAATTCTTTCAACCAAAGTTTCATTCATAATCTCACTATTTTCCTTGGTAAAAACCTTTCCTACAGTATCACCACAATCTTCTTTTACTACCACGACATCCTGAGCAACATCCACCAAACGACGAGTCAAATAACCCGCATTCGCTGTACGAAGCGCCGTATCAGTCAAACCCTTCCGAGAACCATGACTTGAAATATAATACTCCAAAACATTAAATCCTTCACGGAAGTTCGCCTTTACTGGCAATTCGATAATTTGACCGGCCGGGTTTGTAACCAAACCTTTCATACCCATCATCTGAGTCAACTGTCCCCATGAACCACGGGCACCAGCATTAATCATCGTATATACCGGACCGTCCTGGTTTAACGCTCCCTTGGTTTGTTCCGTTACCCTATCTTTTATATCAGTCCAAGTTTCAAGTACTTTGGTGTATCGTTCATCCTGAGTCAACAACCCCATTTCATATTGTTCATTAATTTCTTCGATCTTTTCATTTCCTTCAGCCACCAATTCTTTTTTCTTTGACACTTCAGGTGTATCATCCATTCCCCAAGAATATCCGGATTTGGTCAATCGTTTGAAACCAAACTCCTTAATCTTGTCCAACACAATCGCGACTTCATCAAAATGATAATGTTCGAGACATAACTTTACAATTGCTCCCATTTTCTTTTTATCAATTACCTCATTATAAAATGGCAATTTTTCTGGCAACAATTGGTTAAACAAAATTCGGCCCAAACAAGTCTCCAAAATATCCTCTTTAACTTTCCCTCGAATCTTTGGAGCATTAACAATTTTTACTCTAATTTTATCTCTCAAAGTAATCTTTCGAAGAGCGTATGCCAATTTTGCTTCTTCAACATCAGCAAAATGCTTTACCACTCCATCACTCTCTTCCATTAAAGTCACATAATAACTACCCCAAACCATATCCATAGTCGGTGTAGTAATTGGATTACCGGTCGCTGGTTTGAGCAAGTTATGAGTTGCTAACATCAAATGCTTAGCTTCATACTTGGCTTCTTCAGTCAATGGAACATGAACAGCCATCTGGTCTCCATCAAAGTCAGCATTAAAAGCCGAACACACCAATGGATGCAGCTGAATCGCCTTACCTTCAATCAAAATTGGATTAAAAGCCTGAATACCCAAACGATGCAACGTTGGAGCACGATTCAACATAACATGTGCGTCCTTGATAATATCTTCCAAGATATCCCAAACTTCCGGTCTGTCAGCTTCAATAAATCTATTTGCACTTCGAATATTATGTACGTATTCTTCTTTAATCAAACGACTAATTACAAACGGTTTAAACAATTCCAAAGCCATGCGCTTTGGCAAACCACATTGACTTAATTTTAATTTTGGACCAACCACAATCACACTACGACCGGAATAATCAATCCGTTTACCAAGCAAATTCTGACGGAAACGTCCCTGCTTACCTTTCAAATAATCTGCAATTGATTTTAGACTTCTCTTTTGTCCGGTAGAAGCGGTAGTAGTTTTTGTATGACGAGCTGAATTATCAATTAAAGCATCGACGGCCTCTTGAAGCATACGCTTCTCATTACGACAAATAACTTCTGGTGCATTTAGCTCAAGCAATCGCTTCAACCGGTTGTTCCGGCTAATTACTCGACGATACAAATCATTCAAATCACTGGTCGCAAATCGTCCACCATCAAGCGGAACCATTGGACGCAAATCCGGAGGAATAACCGGTACTGCTGCGAGCACCATCCACTCTGGACTAATATTATTATTGGTCAAACTTTTCAAAAGTTTAACTCGATTAATTATTTTTTTCTTTCTGGCTGTTTTATCAGTCTTCAATTCTTCATTTAAAACTGCAATTGTAGCCGGAACATCAAAAGCTTTTAACAACTTTTGAATTGATTCCGCTCCGATACCAGCATCAAAAACATGACCATACTTAAGTGACATTTCATGGAACTGTTGCTCAGAAATAATGGCTAAAGGTTTCAATTCTCGTAATTCTTTTTCTGATTCATCAAATATCTCTTGCAATTCTTCATCTTCTGACACTCTCCACTGTTCCAACGCTTTCAACTCTGCTTTTTTCTCTTTTGCTCCCAAACCCGAATTAGCATCTAAAAGATCCATCTTTTGTTTGTACTGCCCTTCAATTGATTTCTTTCGTGAAGCAAAATCCTTACGTAGAGTTTCCAACTCTTGCTTTTTAGCGTCTTCATCAACTTCAGTTACGATAAAACTGGCGAAATAAATAACTTTCTCCAATTTTTGCACTGACATATCCAAAACTAAACCAATTTTACTCGGCACACCTCGCAAAAACCAAATGTGTGTTACTGGCGAAGACAGGTTAATATGTCCCATTCGCTGACGACGAACCACCGAGCGAGTTACCTCTACCCCGCACTTGTCACAAACAATCCCTTTGTAACGAATTTTTTTATATTTACCACAATAACATTCCCAATCCTTACTGGGACCAAAAATTTTCTCACAAAAAAGTCCGTCTTTTTCTGGTTTTTGAGTTCTATAATTAATGGTTTCTGGTCTAAGTACTTCTCCGTGAGACCAAGAACGTATATCATCTGGTGACGCCAGCCTAAGTTTAATCGCGTTAAAGTCACTTATTTTTAATGCTTCACCCATATGTATTTAAGTTAGTAATTGAATTATTTATATATTCTTTATCTTTCATTTCTTTCTGATCTTAACTCTGATTTTCGGTCTCGATCTTCTTCTGGTTCATCCTTAAAATCAACTACTGCTCCATTTTTAAGCAATTCTACTTCCAAACACAATCCTTTAAGTTCACGAATCAAAACATTGAATGATTCAGGTACATTCAATCGACGAATTGGTTCACCTTTAATAATTGACTCATAAGCCTTGGCGCGTCCTAACACATCATCTGACTTAATAGTCAAAATTTCTTGCAAAGTATGTGCCGCTCCATACGCTTCGAGTGCCCATACTTCCATCTCACCGAATCTCTGTCCACCAAACTGAGCTTTACCACCCAATGGTTGCTGAGTAATTAGTGAATATGGACCAATTGAACGTTGATGAATCTTGTCATCAACCATATGATTCAATTTGATCATATAGTTGTATCCAATAGTAATCTGATGATCAAACGCTTCTCCAGTTTTTCCATTATACAAAGTCACCTGACCACTCTCTGAAAATCCCGCTTTTTTAAGTTCTTCTTTAATCTTTGCTTCTGGAATACCATCAAAGACTGGTGTTGCCACTTTATAACCAAGCTTGTGAGCCGCTAACCCCAAATGAGTTTCCAAAATCTGCCCCAAATTCATACGAGAAGCAATACCAAGTGGTGTCAAAAGAATATCGATTGGTGTTCCATCTTCTGTAAACGGCATATCTTCTTCAGATACAATCCTAGAAATCACACCTTTATTACCATGACGACCAGCTAACTTATCACCGACTTGAATCTTACGTAAAGTTGCAATCGAAATTTGAATAGTTTTTATCACTCCAGGAGAAAGTTTATCCCCATTCTCAGCTGAGAATACTTTCACGTCCACAATCTTCCCCTGTTCTCCATGCTCCAATCTAAGAGAAGTATCTCTTACGTCTCTAGCCTTTTCACCAAAAATAGCTTTAAGCAACTTTTCTTCTGCTGACAATTCAGTTTCACCTTTTGGTGTAATCTTACCGACCAAAATATCTCCTGATTGAACAAAAGCACCAACCCGAACAACACCTTCAGCATCAAGGCTTTTTAATTTTTCTTCAGAAATATTTGGGATATCAGACGTTACCATTTCTGAACCTAGCTTTGTTTCACGAACATCGATTGACTTGTTATCAATATGAATTGATGAAAATGCATCACTTTGCACCAATCTTTCAGATACAATAATCGCATCTTCATAGTTGTAGCCCTCATATGCCATGTAGGCCACCAACACATTTTGTCCCAACGCCAACTCTCCATGATCTACACTTGGACCATCGGCGATTACATCTCCTTTTTTAACCTTATCACCAAGATCTACCGTTGGAGACTGAGTAATGCTGGTTGAAGAATTTGAACAAACGTATTTATTTAATTTAAAAATTTCTTTACTTTTATCTTTATGCGTAATTTCAATCATATTACCTTGAACTTTTGTCACCTCACCATCCTGTTCCACAATACTGACATGACCAGAATCTCTTGCCGCTATTGCTTCCATTCCGGTCCCAACAATTGGAGACTGTGGATGTACTGTCGGAACAGCCTGACGCTGCATATTCGTTCCCATCAAAGCACGGACAGCATCATCATGTTCCAAAAATGGAATCAATGATGTGGCTACACTCACAATTTGATTTGATGCAACATCAACATGATCAACTTTATAAACATAATCAAAATCAGGTTTTGAAAACTTTCGTACTGGTAATTTTTCAGCTGTAAGCATTCCATTATCATCCACTGGAGCGGTCGCCGCCGTCGTAATTGATTTTTCTTCCAAAATAGCGTTCAAATACACGATCTTACTGGTAACTCGACTTTCAATATTTTCAGCAATCTCCTCGGCTGCTGTCGTCAGACTATTAAGTATAACGCCCTTTACCACATCGCCTTTATTGAATTTTTGTCCGCTTTGTTTATCTTTAAAATCTTTAGTCACCTTATGTTCAACTTCAAAATATGGTGTTTCAACAAATCCAAATTCATTCACCCGAGCATAACTGGCCAAGTGGCCTACCAAACCAATGTTTGGACCCTCTGGCGTTGCAATCGGACAAATACGGCCATAATGAGTCGCGTGAACGTCACGAACATCAAAACCAGCTCTCTCACGACTAAGACCTCCCGGTCCCATCGCAGAAATACGTCTTTTATGCTCGAGCTCGGATAATGGATTGGTCTGATCCATAAACTGTGACAACTGTGATGACATAAAAAATTCTTTCACCACACCAATCACCGGTCTTGCATTAATCAGTTTCGATGGTGTCAAAGTTGTTGGATCCATAGTACTCATTCGATCTTTGACAATACGTTCCATACGAGCCAAACCAACTCGGAATCTATTTTGAATCAATTCCCCGACTGCTCTAATACGACGATTTCCAAGGTGATCAATATCATCTGCATCTTCCTGAGTAATATTCAAACGAATAATTTCTTTTAACACATTCACAATATCATCAATTTTGAGCACTCGGTCCTCTTCATCCAACTTATAATCAGTTGAAAATCTTTGATTCATTTTATACCGACCAACTTTACCAAAATCATATCGAGCAAAATTAAAAAACATCGCAAAGATGAGTGACTTTGCATTATCAGCTGTGGCCAAATCTCCCGGTCTAATACGCTTATAAACTTCAATCAAACCATCCTCTTGATTTTCTGCGACATCTTTAGCCAATGTATTTTCAATAAATTTAATATCTTCATGATTATCAACATCACGGAACATTTCTTTAATTTCTTCCTCACTATGTCCACCAAATGCCTTGATCAATGAAGTTGCCGCCACTTTTCTTTTTCGATCAATTTTTACCCAGATTACATTATTGGCGTCGGTTTCAAACTCAAGCCAAGCACCTCGATTTGGAATAATTTTGGCACCATAAAATCTTCGATTTTTTTCTCGAAGATAATTTGAAGTAAAGAAAACACCGGCAGATCTGATAATCTGAGATACAATCGCTCTCTCAATTCCATTGATGATAAAAGTACCCCGATCCGTAATTAATGGAAAATCACCCAAAAATATTCCCTGGGATTCTTTTTTCTTGGTTTTTGCATTCTTTAAAGTTGCCTGAATACGAATTGGTGCTTCGTATGAAATGTTTTTTTCTTTACTTAATACCTCATCAAACTTTGGTTCATCCAAATAATAGTCATCAAAATGAAGCTCTAAGCCCTTTCCAGACATATCTTCAATCGGAGATATTTCCTCGAATAACTCACGAAGTCCTTCCTTGATGAACCAATTGTATGAACTTTTTTGGATCTCAATCAAGTCAGGCGGATCGACTTTGTAAGGTGAAGTAAAAAATACGCGCTCTTGTTTTTTCTTAGACATAAAAATATCCCCCTCCCCTCTTTCAGGAACGAGTTTTTTGAATGTTTCTATTCGGTTGTATCCACATGTACCCCTTGAAACATTGTGATTCTATTAAACCTGAGCCTCCGATTCATAATCAAAAGGTCAAGTTCCTAATTAGGGGAGATTTAATTAGTCAAACTTTATCTAAATACTAACAAAAAAAAACCTCCCTGTCAAGCGTTTTCTTCTTATTTTAGAGAATTTACTCAATTTAAAAAATTATTTTGCTAATTTTAGTTAAAATCACCAAGAGTTAATACATTTTGAACTATTTTTCAAGTATAGTTATCCACACTTACCATTCAAATTTATGATATTAATCTTATTCCAAACAAAAAAACGCCGTATTATGACGTTATTTATTCATTTTTTTCACCAATCACAATTTCAACACCATCCTTTTCTTTTGATCCAAACCTCTTTGCTGACTTCATGAGAATATCAATGCAAGCTGGGGCACTAAAAGCTGTAAAAATTAAAACCATAAAGCACCACCAAATTTTGAAATAATCCCAATAATTCTCAGGATAAAATGCCGCGAATATTAAGGCCGGAATACTTGCCGTCACACCCAAAACAATCATATATAACAGAAGACCAACAAGAAAATATCCCAAACTTCCAGAAATCTTCTTGATCATCATTTACCTCCTTTTTATGTTGACATATTACATTACAACTAAAAATGATTTATGTCAAATTCAAATTCAATCTGTTTAGATTTATACAAACCACTCGAACAAACTCATTCATATTCTCTAATCCAAACCCCATTTCCACCCTGACATCATCACCAAGAATATTTATCATTCGTTTTAATTTATCTTCAGTCACAAACTCCAACCTTGTTTCCGAAATCCATTCCACCAATTTATGTTTTTTTCATAGCAGCAATTCTTGTTCAAATATACTCTCTAACCTTTCCTGAAATTTCCTTATCATCAATAAATGATCCAATCGCATTTATATTTACATAGGCAGATTCATACCCTTCATTATCAGCTTCAATTTTATCCAAAATTTCTTTTGCTTCTTCCAAAACCTTTTTTTCAGATCTTTTTTCCCCAAAACCATAATCACAAAAAGTGCAGCCGCCCAGTATGGCCTGTCTACACCCAATTAAATTCAAAAAATACAAACCAACCTCCTTTTCTTTTCCGGATAAAGCGCATCATTCATCGGTAATTTCACACGACCCCAATTCGAAATCAAATATTTTCCTCTATCTTTCCTGACCGCCTTCATAATTTCTGGCCAATTCCGCCTCGCCAATTTCATGACATCATTTTTTGTCAATTTATCCAATTTATTAGTCTCTTCACTAAATACTTTCTCCATATTACTTATTCAATAATTCCCTAATCACATCCCGGTCATCCCACGGGATATATTTTCCACCAGCCACGGCCATGGCTCTCTCGGATCCTTTTCCTGTGACTAAAACCAAATCATTTTCTTCTGCCAAAGCCAAGGCTTTTTGAATGCCTTCTTTTCTCTCTAATATTTTAAATAAGTTTTGATTTTCAACTTTTCCTTTCTCAATTGCACCAGCCGCTACTTCATTAATTATTGTCATCGGATCTTCATCATAAGGATCTTCATTGGTCACAATTACAAAGTCCGCCTTTTCTCCTGCCATTCTTCCCAAAATTGGCCGTCTCGCTTTGTCTCGACCACCTCCAGCTGATCCCAAAATATGGATCAGTTGATTATATGAAAAATCTGACGCTTTGATTTGATTCAAAGTCTCATAAAGCTTCTTCAATGAACCCGGCTCCGGCGCATAATCCACCATCACATGGAAATTCTGTCCTTCATTGATCATCTCTGTTCTTCCTGGCACTACTTTTACCTGCTCCAACCTTTCCTTGATCTGATCCAAATCTTTGCCTTCTTCTTTAGCAATAATTATTGCCGGCAAAGCATTTTCGACGTTAAACGCACCTATTAATTTCAAATTAAACTCTTTGTCATTCAAATTAAATGAAGTTCCTTTGACTGAAACCCGGACATCACTGGCTTGAAAATCAGAATCATTTTTTACACTAAAAGTAATTTTTTTATCCGCCAAGAAACTCAAAAAATATTCTGCGTATTCGTCATCAATGTTAACAACACTTATTTTATCAACCAACTTGTTGACTTCGAGAGCCTCAGCCTGACAAGTTGCAATGTTGTTTTTTTGTTTTTTTGCTTTTTTGCTTAAATGTTGAAAGAACTTCCCCTTCGCCTTTTTATAATTCTCAAACCCGCCATGAGCCTCAATATGCTCCGGAGTTAAATTCGTAAAAACAGCATAATCATAGTTGATCCCCACATGCCGGTATTGTTCCACGCCTTGAGAAGACGTTTCCACCACCGCGTATTTGCAACCTTCATCAACCATCCGTTTCAAATACTTTTGCAATTGCAATCGACCAAGCATGGTCATTTTTTTGTTGTTCAATTTTTCTTCTTCACCCACTTTGAACATTACGGTTGATAAAGCTCCAACTTTATCGCCACCCGCTTCGAGCGCTTTGGCAATCAAGCTAACCGTGGTTGACTTGCCATTTGTCCCAGTCACTCCAATTACAATCAACTTTTCTGACGGATTTCCATACACAAAAGCCCCCAAAATCGCTAGACTTTTGTGATACCACTGCAATAAAAATTTTGGAATTATTTTTTTTATTATTGATTTCATACAAATTTAACTTTCATAATTTTTGAAGTTTTGTAACCTATTTCAATACTAGCATTTTCTCCACTTTTTTTCAATTTCCTCCTAACTTTCGCAAAAATCACCCTGTACATTTATTTTTTAAAATAAAAAAAACGCCTTATTAGACGTTATTCAACACATCCTCGTAAAAAGCTTCTCGGATCTTTAGCATGATAAATAACCGCCAGAGATACTTTACCCAAAGTATCCTTAAACTTTAAAAACTCTGGTTCTTGCAAAATTTCTCTTGCGACTGCCTGAGCTCTCAGCAAAAAACCTCGTGGGTCCTTATGATGCAAGACAACAGCAAAATATACAGCGGATGGGCGTGAATGGAAAAAACTAAAATTATCATCCTTCAAAATATCGGTTACCGATTCTTTTACCTGCCTTAAAAAAGCTCTAGGAGTTTTATGACGCAGCGTAACCGCATGATTAATAATCCAAATTTTATCTCGAAATAAAGAGAATTCATCATCCAAAAAAATATCATCAACATCTCTCATGACTTTATGCAAATACTTTCTACTACTCTTTGGATGATACACAACAGCATGCAAAACCACCCCAGACCGTTCTCCAAATGACGAGAATTCCTCTTCAGCCAACAATTTATTTTTATTCCTTTCCACGGCTCGTAAAAATTTTCTGGGATCAGAATAGTACAAAACAGCATGACGAATTATTACTGGATTTTCTCTGAAATTAACAAATTCTTCTTCTGAGAATATTTCCCAAAAGGTCTTTTCAGCTAAATCAATAAATTCGATTGAATTTTGTCTATGACTACAAATCGCGATACCGATCACCCACTGACTAAATCTAAAATCCTCCTTATCATCACTATTGTGAGCAAAAAATTCTTGCCACTTTTCATGATTTGAATAAAGCATCAGAACTCTCAGCATCTCCACATCAACTTTGATATTATTTTCCGCAAACAAACAGAGCATTCGGTGAATATCCAACCAGAATTTCATCAAATCATCATGATCCAACTTCATAGTCATATCAAATTTCACCGTATATCGAACCCAGGCTTTTGCCAACCCCTCAAATAAAACAGATAAAGTTCCTGAAAATCCTTGGTGACTTTGATGAAACACAACCGTAAATAATTTATCAATTTTAGTAGCAAATTCATCGATTTCCTCTTTCAACGCCAAAAATATTTTCTGATGTTTCGCACTCCAACTACCAATTAAAGAAATCTCTTCTTCGCTCAAAGCGGTCCGAATTTTGTCAATATTTCCAGTCACGTTTCCTCCTGTGTTTGTTCCCAGACTAACCACAATAACACTACAAATAGAATTTGTCAACCAAATAAACGCCTACCATTAATTTTATCTTAGCAATTTTTTCCTTAGATCTTGACTTTTCTGCTATAATGAAATAAAATCAATAATTACAACAAAACAATACTTCAACAAAACAACTTCGTTTGTTTTCTTGCTTTCTTGTTTTAATGTTTTCATTATCTATATGTCAGACAGAATGCGCCAAGTGAATCCCATGATTCAACAAAAATTAGCTGAAATTATTTCTCGGGAACTTGAATGTCCGCCAGAATTTTTTATTAGTTTGAGTCGCATCAATGTTGATGCCAGTCTCAAAACCGCCAACGTCTGGATCAGTGTCATTCCGTTTGCCAAAAGTGAAGAAGCGTTGGGCTTTATCATTCGCAAAAAAGGTCTGATCCAAAAAATGTTAGGCAAAAATATTCATTTAAAATTTACCCCCAAATTGAACTTTCTTATTGATGATACTGAAGAAAAGGCCTCTGAAATTGACCAAATCCTCGACAACCTACATTAATTACTACCAATCTCGCGCTTATGCTTCGACACTGCTCAGCATGACACGAAGACTTGTTTTAATGTTTTGTATTTTCATGTTCTCGTGTTTTAATGCTTTATTGACTCACATGCTTTCCGAAGAAAAAATCTTTTCTCAAATTGACCAGAGCAAAAACATCTTGCTGGTTTCACACCGTCGTCCTGACGGTGACACCGTAGGCTCAGCTATGGCTTTTTTTGAATACATAAAAATAAAAGAACGAACTGTCTCCGCTTTTTGTGTTGATCAAATCCCAGAAAACTTGTTCTTTCTACCCAACACGAAGAATTATTTTCATGATTTGACTTTAGACGATTTGAAAAAATTTGATTTGATCATTGCTCTTGATTGTGGTGACATCAAACAAACCGGAATTGATGAAATTTTACGGCAGAAAGAAAAACACAACATTCTTATCAACATTGACCATCACTTTACCAACAACAATTATGGTGATATCAACTTAGTCCGACCCGAAGCTTCATCAACCAGCGAAGTTGTCTATACATTATTCAGTAAAATGAACAAACCGATCAGCAAAAACATGACCAACGCTCTACTGACCGGCATTGTCACCGACACTACCTATTTTTCCAACGCCGGTACAACTATTGATTCAATCAAATTAGCTTCTGATCTTTTGATCAAAGGCGCCAAAATAAAAGAAGTAACCAAAAATGTTTGGAAAAACAAAAATCTCACCGCCTTGAAACTTTGGGGCCGAGTCTTTGAACGTCTAATTTTCAATAAAGAACTTGGCATTGTCACCGCCATCGTGACTCAAGAAGATGTCTGTCATAATGATCTGCCCGACGATGCTCTCGAAGGCATCGCCAACTTCTTGACGTCACTCCATGAAGCCAAAGTCATCCTCGTCCTAACTCAAATCGAAAACAACGTGCTGAAAGGCAGTTTACGGACGACTCATGATGATATCGACGTGTCAGCCCTAGCCCAAAAACTGGGTGGCGGCGGCCACAAAAAAGCCGCTGGATTTACTACCACCGGAGAATTACTTTTTCACAACAATACTTGGTCAATCAAATAACCCCAACTAAAAAGAGCCTTCCGGCTCTCTTTTATTTATTCAATTTATAATCATACATTTCTTTTACCTTTTCCATTATTTTCTGCCTTTGCTTTCCTTTGACGTCATATGATTTCAATGACGCCAAAACGCCGGGAATTTTCATGGCCAAAGATTTATCAGCCATTTTTTTCTTATCACCTTCATTGGGGAAAATTTCCCGTTCATCAAACTTATATTTTTTAGCCAATGCCACAAATGTTTCAAACGCATACTTCCAAGCCAATCTTTCATCTTTCGCATACATTTCCTCACTTTTAAGAAAAGCTGTTTGCTGAAAACCACCCTCACCTCTCTTGTAATGCACAAAACTGTGCATTTCATCTCTAAAGTCAGGATTTTTATGAGCAAAAACCGCATGACCAATTTCATGCAAAACCATCAAAGCATATTCCCATCCTTTCTTTTTCATTTCAGTTTCACTTAAAATTATCGCTTTATCCTCTTGTAAACAAAATGATGAGTCACTATTACCAAATCCAGCAAACCTATCTTCTTTATATACTCGGACATTGCCGATAAATTCATAACCAGGTGGCAAAAAATCTGAAAGATCTATCACTTGACCATCTTTTGTCTCAATCCAAACGTCAACTTGTCCGTCATCATCTTCCATTAATGAAAAAGTTCCAATATTATTTTCAAAAATACCGGTCATGGCCTTATCTATTGGTTTTTCACTTCTTGAATAACCCTCTAACATATAATTTTTCTTTTTATTTAAATTTATCTGATTAATTTCCGCAGTTACAGTTATCTCCGGCTACAAAACCCGTACTCCAAGCTACCTGCAAATTGAATCCACCAGTCGGTCCATCCAGATTCAAAACTTCACCCACCAAACACAAATTATCAATCTTTTTTGATTTCATAGTCTTGGGATCCACTTCTTTGAGATCAACGCCACCAGCTGTCACAATCGCTCGTTCAAACCCCTCCGTTTTTGTCACTTCAAGTTCAAATTCTTTCAATAACTTAATTAAAACTTTTCGCTCTTCTTTGGTAATTGAATTCACCCGTTTATCCGGATCAATGCCCGACAACTTTATTACCACCGGAATCATTTTCTTGGGCAACAAATCATCTAAAGAATTTTTATACTGTTTATTTTGATATTTTTTAAAATCATCTTGAATTCTTTTATCCAATTTTTGTATTGTCAACGCCGGCTTGAAGTCAATTCTCAACTTTACCGATCCATTTCTTAGTAATTGATTAATCTTTTTGCTCATATCGAGAATTATCGGACCGCTCATGCCCTGTCCGGTAAAAATCGCTTCACCAAATCGTGAATCTTGTTTTTTGTTATTTTGATAAACACTAATTTCTACATTTTTCAGGCTCAACCCTTCCAGTTTTTTAACTACATTTTCTTTTGTTACCACCGCCACCAATGATGGTTCTGGTTTGATAATTTTGTGTCCCATATTTTCACACCAGCTATAACCATCTCCAGTTGATCCTGTTGCCGGATATGACTGCCCTCCGGTCGCAATCACATATTGATTCGCTTGAATTTCATCACCGTTAACCAATTGAACTTTTTCAATATTTCTATTTTTCATTACAAATTCCTTAACCTGAACTTTTGTTTTCACTTTTACCTCGCCCTCTTTCATATACTCAATCAAACCATTCAAAACATCCATGGACTTGTCACTAACCGGAAAAATTCTATTGCCTCTCTCCACTTTTGTTTTTATCCCACGCTTTTCAAAAAAACTAACCGTTTCCTCAACACCAAAAGCATTCAAAGCTGAAAACAAAAACTTGCCGTTTTTACCATATTTTTCCACCAAGTTTCTTATATTTGAATCTGCGTTGGTAATATTACATCTACCCTTACCGGTAATCAACAATTTAACTCCCAACCGATTATTTTTTTCTACCAAAATAACCTCAGCGCCCTTTTCCGCCGCTCGTCCGGCCGCCATCATCCCGGCCGGCCCGCCGCCGATAACCAAAACATCACAGGTATAATTGTTCATAATCTGTTATTTACTCTAATTGCCTATTCTAGTATATCACTTAAAATAAATCAATCTAAATTCGTGTTAATCATCCCTGATTATTTCGACAATCATTGAGTATCATTTATAATATTATCGTTTCCCCTGATGAGGAACCCTATTTAAATTAACCCCTTCAACTAGATCAAAAAAACACCGCCTTGTCTTCTTTTTTTACTTTACAAGCAACTCGTAATTGCTATAATTTAACTATAAATAAAAATAATTTTACTATGACTCCATTAGAGATCCCTCAAAAACCTTTAACCATACAAGATTTGAGCCGTTTATCCGTTGAAGATTTGGCTACTAGCTCTCAACTAAATTCGTTGCCAACAGAAGTAAATGATTGGCTAATAAATGATGCCCCTGATAAAACTTACAACAAAATTGAAGTCGCCCGATCTATTGTTAATGATCGAGAAGCCAATAAACAAGTGGAACTGCCAAAAGAAAAAATTGAATTTCACTTCAAACCGTCAAAAAAACAAATTTTAAGTCAAACGCAAGCTACTGTTTTTGTCGGTAAATACAAAGAAACGACAAACACAGAAAACCCTTCTTCTCCCTATGATTTCAGTCAAAGAAAAATCGTTGTCTTTATTGCTCCGTTTGTAAATTGTAGTCATGGAGCCTGCGGAGTGCCAGCTCATAGCGTCAAAGAAGGCTACACCTTTCAAACTACCAGTCTGGGCAGCATCCACCAACAAACTAGCCGCTACCAATTTCAATGGGGATCCGGTGCTCCTGAGTATGAATTTTATCCGGTTCTCGGTGATCCTGATTATCATGGTCCCAGCCCTTCAAAACTGGCCGACTGGATAAAAGAACAAGTATTAACTGAAATCAACTCATAATCAAAAGAAGACGCCGCCTCGCCTTCTTTTTTCATCATTGACACGACGTAATGCTTCTGATAATATAAATTGTTCTTTCACAAACCATCCAATAGGAGGTCTTATGTGGCCCAAACGCCTACATCCAACCGAATTAACCTTGCCTCAACTTGATTATGGAGCTCTAATCGCCGCTTTTCTGTCTGAAATTCAATCAGAACCGACGCCCGTGAAACTTTCAACTGCCTCCAAGAAAGCTATCGACTCAAAATGCAATGCCTTTAATCCCCAAAAGCCTAAAAAGTTTGTTTTTCACTATTCACGCTGCAAAAGTTTTCGTGCTTATAAGCACGTTTGCCCGCATGAATCCGATGCATGTGTTGACAAAGCCAACCACTGCCCCCAAAACCTTATTCACACCATAGATTCCAACGGTCTGTGTCATTTGTACTTTTGTTATGCCGTTGATGAGCCAACTTTTTATGATAATGAATTAAATCACATTCATCGGGCTTTGACCACTTCATTTACCTGTCCAATCATGGACCAAAATCTTCAACACCACCTCGGCTACAACCAAACCATTGAACAGCGACTTTTGCACGAACTTCATGAATTGGTACTCAAAACCATCGGCCCCCACTCGCCGCTCAGTCAACAAATCAAAACTCTTGAAACAGCTCGTGAACAAATCATTACCTCTAACACTTCTCCTGAATCTGAACAAATAATCGCCGGACTTCCTCAGCCAACTGATTTAACCGTCAAAATTGATAATCTTCTCTCACAGCTTCACTCTCGTCATCAGCAGTTTCAAACCTTTTTTACCGAATACGAAAATCGTTTTCTCGCTCTTTGTCGCTATTTAAAAACGCTAGTTCAACATCAAGGATTATCCCGCCAACTTGACGATACAGCAGATGACCTACTCCGCTCTGAGGCAATTGTTAATCAAACACTATCACGTATTTTTACTGGTGTGATTGACCTGCAAAAAAAACTTAATCCCGCTGAAATCTTGTCTGCTCTTCCGGGAAACACTACTTTAAGTCTGGAACAACTTGAACAATTGGCTAATATTCTCGACGATCCTACTCTTTTGAACGATCTCTCTGATGAAATTTTCAATCTAAAATAAAAGAAGACGCCACATCGCCTTCTTTTTTGATATATTTTAGCTAAACATTGACAAAATTTCATTATTATGTTAACATTTTTTAGTCCTGTCACAATCAATCACCAAACATTCGGAGGCAACCATGGCTTGGAGATGGCTCACATTTCGGCGCAAGCAGCAACAAGAACCAACCAGCACTGTGGAATTTTCTCTAAACAGTCCAGAGTCTTTGGACCAGCAACTTTTTCAGCTACTAAAAACGCCACCAGCGCAACTATCCAAAACTGACCGAACAAACAATCCACTTCATAGAATTATCAAAGCAAAATGCTACTATTTTGATCCCAAGGGACAAGACTCTCACAAAATGGCCATCGACCCCACATCATGCAAGAACCTCCGTACTCAAATTTGCGAATTTGAAAATTCTGACTGTGGTGACAAACAAAACTGCCCTCATGGTTTCCCCAGAACAATGGACGATGATGGCCTCTGCCATCGGAACCTTTGTCAAAGATACCCATCTGGTGATTGGAGAACACTTTGTAGTCATATTTCAAAACATGGGCAATATCTTTTCAATAATATCGTCACTCACTGTACAACATGTCCTTTAATTAATGACGTCGAAACTCTCACCAAATATCAAACTCCAGACGAACTTGTGCCAGAAAAAATGCTGGTTCAACAACATCTATTGGCCGAACTCAAACGGATTGAGCGTATAACTATTGGTCCAAAAAGTGATTTCCATCGCTTTTTGTCTGAGGTCACAAGACACCAAGATCGCGTCCGCGTCATTCACTCCCATTTTTTGAAACGACAGACCAACGGCTCACCATTTGAATTTACTCAAGAGTTGCTGACTCGTTCTCAAGCTCTGGTAGACAAATTCACCGCTATCTTTGAAAATCTTAAACTCAAAGAAGCTAAAATGAAGGCCGCATTTGAACGTAGCCAAGCACAAGTACTTGACGTTTGTTCATATCTCCAAGACTTGGCCTATGACGAAGAGCTTCGTCTGCATGAAAACGCTCTGATCGATATCGAAGAACGAGCCATGCAAGAAATCGCTTCTGCATTGAGTAAAATCGTTCACGGTTTGCTCGACTTGCAACGAAAATTCAATCCCACCGCTGTACTCGAAACTCTTCCCACTTCTACGGATCTGTCACTGCAACAGCTCGAAGATTTCGCCAACTCAATTGACCGATCTTTGACTATCGACTCTGAACAAGATCAAATTCTCCAACTTCAATAAATCAAAAGAAGACGAAACCTCGCCTTCTTTTTTATTTCAATCAAATCTGCATTTATGTTCTCGTGCTTTAATGCTTTTATGACCCTATTTCTTTTTCTGTGCTTCAGCAATTTCTTCCATTACTTTATCAATCACCGTCACACTGGCAATCTTATCGCTGGCTTGCTTGAACCTCATGATTCTGACACCCTGAGTATCACGGCCGAGGACCGGTACACTCTTTAGTGGCAATCTGATCACCTGTCCCTTCTCAGAAATCACGAGCAAGTCATATTTATCCACTTCCGTTTTATTAATTTGGAAAGCTTTGACCACTCGACCGGTTTTGACCGTTACTTTTTGTGTTCGGATTCCAGATCCGCCCCGATTTTGAATCTTGTAATATTGGAGATCTGAGCGCTTACCAAAACCATTTTCAGTTACAACCGTAACATGTAAATCTTTGGCTTCCTTTGGATCGATCTTGACTAACCCCTCAACCACATCATCTCCTTTGAGTCTAATACCTCGAACTCCCGATGCCGCTCGCCCCATTGGCCGGACATCTTTTTCTTCAAACCGAATTGATTGACCTCGACTGGAAATTAACTGCATTTCTGTTTTTCCAGTTGTTGGATGAACCCAATACAACTTATCATCATCTTTGAGTTTGATCGTGATCAAACCGGATCGTCTTACCTTGACAAAATCTTCAATTGGCACTTTCTTAACTACCCCATTGGTAGTGGCCATAAACAGGAACTTAGCTTCATCATTCTTTTCTCGTGACAATATAGCCGTTACTTTTTCACTCGGAGCTAATGACAAGAAATTCACCATTGAGCTACCTTTAGCCGTTCTTGAACCCTCAGGCACATCGTATGCCTTGAGTTGGAATACCCGCCCCTTGGTCGTAAAGAATAACAAATCGTTATGTGTTTTTGTTGTCAACAAAGTATCAACAATATCTTCTTCTTTGGTTGTAAGACCAATCACACCTTTACCGCCACGAGCCTGCGACTTGAATGTTTCTGGCGGCATACGTTTGATATAGCCATCACGAGTCAAAAAAATAATCGTTGGTTCATCTGGAACCAAATCTTCCGCCTTAAATTCACCGACCTCACCTGAAATAATTTTTGTTCTTCGTTCATCACCAAACTTATCTTTCAAAGCAGTTACTTCTTCTTTTACCACAGATAAAATTCGGACATCTGAAGCCAAAAGATCTTTCAATTCCTTGATTAAAGTTCTCTTTTCTTTTAATTCAGTTTCAATTTTTAATCGTTCCAAATTAGCTAAGTTTTGTAATCTCATTTCCAAAATCGCCACCGATTGTCGTTCTGACAACTTAAATTTCTTCATCAAACCATGCTTAGCGTCTTCTCTATCTTTTGATCCCTTGATCAGTTTGATTACTGCGTCAATATTATCTATTGCAATTTTCAATCCTTCTAAAATATGAGCTCTCTCTTCCGCTTTTCGTAATTCAAATTCAGTTCTTCTTTGCACCACCACGTGTCGATGCTTTATATACTCTTCCAAGACCTCTTTCAATGTCAAAACCTTTGGTTGAATACCATCAACCAACGCCAGCATATTGACCGAAAAACTTGATTGCAAAGACGTTAATTTGAATAATCTATTTAATACCTTCTGCGGGAAAGCCTCTCGCTTCAATTCAATCACAATTCGCACACCATCCTTATCTGACTCATCTCTAATATCTCGAATGCCATCAATTTTCTTTTCTTTGACCAACATTGCCACCTTCTCAAGCAATGTTGCTTTATTCAATTGATACGGTATTTCATTTACAATAATACTGAATCTATTATTCGCCTCTTCAACAATTTCAGTCTTGGCTCTCATTATAATGCGCCCCTTTCCGGTCGCATAAGCTTCTTTTATATCATTTACGTTATAAATAATGCCTCCGGTTGGAAAGTCAGGACCGGGAATCAACTTAATCAAATCATCAACTTCACATTTCGGATTATCAATTAAGTGATTAATAGCATTACAGAGTTCAGTCAAATTATGTGGGGGAATATTCGTCGCCATACCAACCGCAATACCGGAAACACCATTCAAAAGTAAATTTGGCAATCCGGCCGGCATCACTCTTGGTTCTTTTTGTGTTCCGTCATAGTTTGGTACAAAATCAACCGTTTCCTTTTCAATATCTTTGAGAATTTCTTCTGCAATCGCTCGCATTTTTGCTTCAGTATAACGCATGGCCGCCGCTCCATCACCGTCCATAGAACCAAAATTTCCCTGACCATGAACAAGTTGGTATCTCATCGAAAAATCCTGAGCCATACGAACCATCGCTTCATAAACAGCTGAATCTCCGTGCGGATGATACTTACCCAAAACTTCACCAACTACCGTTGCTGATTTTCTAAATTTAGCCCCTGATTTCAACCCAATATTCCACATCGCATACAAAATACGCCGATGCACCGGTTTCAAACCATCTCGAACATCAGGCAAAGCCCGCTGAACAATCACACTCATCGCATAATCAAGATATGATGTTTCCATTTCTTGAACCAATGGCTGATCAATCAACTTCTCGGCAATAATCTCTCCATTTTCATTCAAAACCTCTACAGTGGGTTCTGCAACTTTCTTTTTGGCTTTACTATCTTCACCACCATTATCATCTTGTTTTTTTGATTTCTTGTTTTCTTGTTTACCTGTATCTTTTTTCTTTGGTGCCATATAAATATTTCAAATAGTTTATTTATTGTTGATTGGAATCAGTCTCAATGATATCAGCCACACTTTTAGCGACATCATCTATATTTGGCTTGTCCTCCGTAGTTTTAACGGTGGAAGGTTCTTTTTTTTGTTCATTATTCAAAACTTCTTCATTGTTACCGATATTTTTTTGCAATTCCAATTTATCAGCCTGCTCCAACACCGATCCAAAATTCCTTACCGCTTCTTCAATTGTAGTAATCGCCTCTTGATTGGTCGGAACATCATTTGTTTTTACGCCTTCATTAATCCGCGCAAAACTAAGCCGAATAAAATACATCCAAACGACTATCACCACAAGTAACACAAAAAAAACCACCGCCCAGACTATGGAACTTTTTATTTTCTCATGTTGTACCTGTTCTTCATTCATTTTATTTAAAATTCATTCATCTTTCAAACAATTTCTTTGGAGCACTAATACCCACCCATTCGCCAAAACTACCACATTTAACGTTTTATAATGCCTATAAAATTAGTAAATTTATGACCTAACTTTTCTCCAACACAAGTACCTTTGTCATATCTTCCGGTAAATCTTTTTTAACAATTTTTAATTTTGTTTCAGATTCAAATTTATTTCCCATTTCCTTCAGAAATTTCTTTTCATCCGCAATATCAACTTTTAATCCCGTAATTTTATAATGCATTGGAATCACCAACCGTGGTTCAATCTGTCGCACGACTTCTGCTGCCTCCGCCCCATCGATTGTATAGTTACCACCAACCGGGACAAACAAAATATCAACCGTGCCCATTTCATCCAATTGCCTTTCATTCAATTTTGTTCCCAGATCACCTAAATGAACCAAAGTAATATCGCCAAAATCAATTCTAAAAATTGTATTTTCACCTCGTTCCTGCCCATCTTTTTTATCATGAACAGAAGAAATGCCAGTCAAAAAAACTTTTTTAACCTCATACTCACCTGGTCGATCAAAAACTATTGGTTCCTCATCCAAATTTCCAGTAATTTTTTCAATATAATCATGATCAAAATGATGATGACTGATAGTCACGACATCGGCTTGGAATTTTTGCGGGAAAAGTCCAGTTTCCTTATTATATGGATCAGTCACCAAGACAATCTCCTTGCCATCTATCTTTTCACTAATTCTAAAACATGATTGTCCGTGCCATGAAATATTCATATTCTTAATTTATCTTATTTTTATAAATTATCACAATTTATATTAGCAATAAATACCTAAACTAGACAACATGTATAGCCTGTTTATCGTTGCCTTTAATCTCAAACTTCTATAGATATAGTTACAAAACTGATTTAATTTTAGCAAAAGCAGCAAAATTTGTAAATACAAGTTATACGCATCCAAACCTAGAATTATAAATCCATCAATTCAATATTTGCAGATTAGTAGTCTATTTGGAATTAATAGTAACAAAAAAACTCCCGACATTTGTCAGAAGTCATACCTTCAATTTAAATTTCAACCTTGATATTGGCACCCGCTTCATATCCAGCTCAACCGAAGCGATTTTCATATACTGACTATCGAATACTTTACTAAAAAACTTACATCTATGTTCAAAATATGTTTTCATACCCGAGAAAGACTCAAACTGGACACGTGGGAATACACGACTCAACTTATTACGCAATGAAAATTTCATCTCAACATCAAAACTATTATCAGCATTGCCATCATAAATCAACTGCTTGGACAACTCCGAATAATCTTGAACCATAAAGGTAAAACGAATCGAGCCCGAATATCTAAAAACGGCCACACTGACTTCATGTTCCAGATCAAAAACATAAGAAAAATACAAATGCTCTAATCTATCATTAGTTGTCCACAAATTCGTTCGGAATATGTACAACACATCATCTTCATCTCTAAACTTCAAAGCCAAAAAATAAATGTGATCAACCCCACTGACAGTTACCGAATATAACACTCTTTCATAATATTGCTGCAATCTTTCATATCGTCGTTTACCAATAAACAAGGCCAACAGAATAACAATCACAATGCCAAACAAAGCCAATAGATTTGGAATCAACGCTTCACGAACCGCGACTACGTCTTTGTTCAAAAATATTAATGTCAAACTAGTGATCAAAAGCCAACCACCAATTCCCAGACGCAACTTTGAAGTAAAATCATCACTGGTGAACTTCTCCCAAAATCGAAATAACTTCAAAATTTTTCTAGCTTCATCAGCAGACATACGCTCTTGTTCCTGTGTCATTTTGTCCCCCCGTTTGTAGTTTTTCGAATATTAAAATGTAGCACTAACCACAATTAATGTCAACCCATGTCAAATCAAAAAAAATCTCGATTATTATCGAGATTATATTTTACCACCCATTAAACTCTGGCCGGTCATCCGGATCCGGATATGCCCACTCATTACCAAAGCATTCCCGCAACGCATCCTGTTCTTCAGCCAACATATTCCAATTCATACTGCAACCAGGAATCTCGCGAACAGATACAAAAGGAACCATCTTTCCAGCTGACATGCCCTGTTCCACCTTCGACACAGTCGCCTTGCCGCCAACATAATCATCCACACCATGACTCATGAACATCGCACCTCTCACATAAATCACGTCACCAACCTTCACATCTGGGATCTTCTTCTCATCACTCATGTTTCTTCCCTTTCCTGGGTTTGAGTTGTAGTCCAATCCATCTCCGGCAATACTCGCCCAAGGACAACCACACCTACAGCCACTCCACACATCATTAAAATGTTCGTACCAGTCATCCCCAGGAACAACGGCGCCATCACATAAAGAGAACCATAAACCATAGTCCCACCCAAAACTACAATTGCCAAAGTATCCAGATCCCTGTCTCGAATCAAAAATTCAATGACATTAAACGATGCTACTGTAAAAACCATCACCCAAGTCGGCATTCCTATCATATATCGTTTCTTATTGGCCAAATACCACTTGTACACTCTAGCCGCTACAAAATTGAAAAACAACAAGAAAATTACATAAATCCAACCATTAGTGGTAATTTCCATCATTTGCTTCTCCTGTTTCTCCGCCATGAGGCCTGTTTTTGAACCCTAAACATTAACATAATTATCAGAAAATGTCAATAGGCCAGCTAATTTTAGATATTTTTTATTCATATTGCCAAACCTCCCCCATCACCCACAAAGGGGACTTGACACCTACATCATTCTCCCCTATACTTTAGACACTTATTAATTAATCCTGTTTCATATTTTTGAAACAGACTTGCTTGATTAAAATCTACCTTTTTTTCGAATCTCGAATCTAGGATATAGAACTTAATCATTCGCGGGTTAACTATTTATTTAGGATCCGCTACATGCGGAATTTTTTTATGACAAAAACAACAACGACAACAACCAATACTTCAGCGATGCAAACACTATTGGACAATGAAGACAGTAGTATTTACAGATTGCCTGAAGAAAACGAACTAATCAAAGGGACTGTGATCGCCGCATCAAAACGAGAAGTTCTCGTTGATATTGCTGGCGTAACCACCGGTATTATTCGTGGGAAGGAAATGTACTTTGAAGATGACGAATATTCAAATCTAAAACCGGGTGATGAAGTCGAGGCTACAGTCATTGATCTAGAAAATGAAATGGGCATGCTGGAACTATCATTTCGATTTGCTGGACACCAAAAAGCTTGGGACAATCTCACCAAATTCAAAGAAGAAAACAAAATCATTACTGTCAAAATTCTTGACGCCAATAAAGGTGGTCTCTTGATCGCCGCCAACAAAGTCAACGGTTTCTTGCCAGTATCACAATTAAATCCAGAACATTATCCACGCGTTCCGGGTGGTGATAAAAACAAAATTCTTGACAAACTCAAGAGTTATGTCAGTGAAACATTTGAGGTCAAAGTTATTGATGTTGACCCCGACCAAGACAAGCTTATTGTTTCAGAAAAAGCTGCTTGGGAAGAAACTCAAAAAGATATTTTGAACAAATATAAAGTTAACGACGTTATCGAAGGAACTATCACTGCAATCACTGACTTTGGTATCTTCGTCAAATTTGGTGAAAACCTCGAAGGTTTAGTTCATATTTCAGAACTTGCATGGCAACGAATCGACAATCCAAACGATCTATTCAAAGTTGGTGAAACTATCAAAGCTGAAATCATCAATATCGAAGGTTCAAAGATTTTCTTGTCTATCAAAAAATTACAACACGATCCTTGGAGAGATATTGAGAAAAAATATTCTATCGGCCAAGAAGTGGAAGGGACTGTTATCAAAGTCAATCCATTTGGTTTGTTTGTCGAACTGGACCAAGACATTCATGGCCTAGCTCACATTTCAGAACTTTCTGACAAACCGGTGACTGACATCAATACCATCGCCAAAGCTGGTGACGTGATCAAGTTCCAAATTGTTTCAATCGAACCAAAAGAACATCGATTGGGTCTAAGCTTAAAAGATGCCGATAGCTCAAAATCAAAAGCCAAGAAAACTGAAAAAAAAGAAGCAACTGAAACAGCTGAAGAAATTCCCGTTGAAAAAGAAGACTCTACCGCTGAGTCAGCCGAAGCTTAGACGAAGGCTGAAAGAAAAATCAGAATAATCAAAACTTCACATACCCAAAAACCGGCATCCTGCCGGTTTTTTGATTTTAATTTGGGAATGAAATTTCACTAATTCCCTTCGCCTTCAAACGCCGCAACAAATCTCCAATTTTTATTGATTTAAAATCCTCCAACGTTTCCCCTTCTTCAAGCACTCCTTTTGCTTTCGCATCTTCATATGCTGCTTGATAAACACGAGCCTTCAATTCATCATTTAGCGCATCATCAATTGATTCTGCTGATCTTTTTTCCATTTCTTTTTCTTTCATAGAATTTTTTACTATTTATTACAAATATATTATAACATAATTCCCCCTCCATTGACAAAAAATGACCAAAATGCTAATGTTATTATTGTCCCGTCCACCACAGGAGGTGTTGTCATGTCAGAATCCAGCAGCCTGGCTCGAACTCTCGAAGAGCAGATGACCGCTGAGTGTCCTCAGTGTCACCAGCACGTCAACGCCATGGCCAGCTGTCAAGATGGCTTCCAGTCCGACTTCACTATGAATCGCTGCATCGTGGTGCACCAAAATCCGGTAACCGAAGATGAGTGCGCCGGATCCGGACGCGTAGTGTAACTATTTCATCGACAAACTTGTCGGTGTTTTTTTATTTTAAAATATTCTGTCAAAATAAACATTCGTATTATCCATAATATTTGTATATTAGTAATACAAAAAAACAGCCGGATATTACCAACTGTTAAGCAAAAATTTCTTCACTGCGCATCAAATGATCACAATAATAACACCGTACAGAGCCTTCATGCGCTCGCACAAACATTGGCGTTACGTGTTCATGAAAATGAGGATGAGAAATGCAACCACTGACTACATTATCCTGAACATCACGAACAATGTTACTACACTTGCCCAAGCCTTCGATCAACTTTGGCTGCCGCAGATCAAACTTCTTGTCCACTCTTTCACAAACAATATGGTTAAGAGTCGGCGGTTCTCCATGAGTAATCTTACCGCCGACAAAAGCCGCCACCGTTCGCAATAATTTTTCATCTAATCCTCGATCCGGCAACATTAGCATCCCTTTGTTACATCCAGGCATATGCTTTTTCTCTACCGTTGCCAATCGATAACGCTCACCCACCTCACCACGCAAATGCAAATACAAATCGACTTCCAATCCAGGTGGCAAATGATCAATTACCAGACCATTGGCAATTGGTCTAAGCTTATGTTTACCGTCCTGATCCATTTTTGGTTTATATTCTCTTTCAACCCAAAAACGATCTTCTTCTTCTGGTGCTTTATAAACCTGACCTTCAAAATCTTCCCCCAAATAACCGGTCGACAACGCCACAATTGGAATTCTCACATACAAACCATGCTCCGCTTCATCAAAATAATATGCATTGGGCAAATCTTCAACGCCGGGCTCAATTTCTGGTTCCAATCTCGGCAATGGCAACGGATGCATAATAATCCCACTTGGCTTCATCACCGAAGCCTTGGTCACCGTCAACGTTATATCCGAACGCATAGCTCGTAATTCTACTTGCTCTTCTGGTCGCATCCGTTCAAGCTGACTACGATACATCATAATCACATCAGCCACTCGGCAAACTGCTTGATCAAGAACAAAACGGATTTCATAAGTACAACCGCAAGATTCAATGTATTTCAAATAAGTTTCCGGCAGCTGCATCTGTCTCGGCGCTACAAAAATAAAGTGCACCCCATCCTTGGCAAAATTCATCACATTGGAATGTGGCACTCGACCATATTTCAAATCATTAACCATCACGATAGTCAAACCGCGCAAAGAATATGCATCACGATGCTTGGGATTCAATCTCCCAGTTGCTTTCAAAATCGTATAACGATCCAAAATCGTCTGAGTCGGATGCTGATGCTTACCATCCCCAGCATTGATCACAGTAGTCAATCTGCCACCACGCGCATGAGTTTTATCCATCTGCATAGCAATAAATCTAGCCGTACCATCTAGATGGTGACGCAGGGCTACGGCATCTGCCCCATAACGATTGATCATCTGAATTGTATGATGAGTAGACTCACCCTTGTTGGCATAAGAAGTGCCCTTTGCAGAGTCAAACCCTTCAACCACACCGCCACAAAGTCGAATCGCTCGCTCAAAACTAATTCTTGTGCGTGTGCTATCCTCAAAAAAAGCCTTAGCCACAGCCACATCTTCATCGGTAATAAACCTATAACCACTTGGATCTTTCCGCTTCAATGCTTGTTCAACCGCAAATGCTTTCTCCATCAAATAACACATTTCATCAGTTGTATATTCAGCAATGTCAACTAAGTGTCTTCTTTCCCACGCCATCAGTGCCCTCCTTTGTCTTCCTGGGGACTTGAGTCAAATGTAATTTGTAATGAACACATCCTTCATCATAATATATCATCAAGCCCAAAAGTCAATCAACAAATTTTACGTATTTTATCCCAAATTATTTATGCTTGTCAAAACCATTAATGTGTGCTAATATTTATTTAGTTCTAAATTAATTAAGAAAGAAAAGAGAGTTTTAGGAAAATTAATTTTTTTGACTAAATTTACAGTTATTATTGCTTTCAAACTAAAATATCATGTATACCAAACTTGTAACAACCAATAAACCAACAACGAATCTGTTATTTCATACCACAGACCAATTGTTTTTGTTGCAATAATTTGGAGTCAAAATCAGCCTAAAATTTCTCTTGCTATATAAGAGAAAAATATGTCACTACTAACATTAACCGGAATCGTGATTTCTCTTGCTTTCGGTTTTTTTGTTGGCTATTCCATTAGAAAATTAATCGTCAAAGGTAAAGCAAACTCTATTGAGGCCAAGACTCAATCCATGATTGAAGAAGCCAAAAATAAAGAGCGCGAGATCCTATTGAAAGCCAAAGACAAAGCCATCAGTCTAATCGACGAAGCAAAAAAAGAAGAACAATCACGCCGCCGAGATCTAAAAAACCTTCAAAATCGTTTAGAAAAACGTGAAGAATTATTCGATCAGAAATTACTTGATCTGGAAAACAAGCAATCAAAATTGCAGGACAAAGCCAAGGATATTGAAAATATCAAAGTCCAAATTCAAAAAATCAAATCTGATCAATTGGAAAAATTAGAAAAAATTGCCGGCTTCGACAAAGAAAAAGCGCTACAAATTTTACTTGATAATGTTGAAAAGGAGAATCAAGACACTCTACTTAGCCGAATCAAAAAATTAGCAGCCGAATCTTCAGTTGAAATCGAAGGCAAAGCTCGCACCATTTTAGCCAATGCAATCCAACGATGCTCTGTCAATCACTCATCTGAGATGACGACTACCACTTTGGACATTCCAAGTGATGAAATGAAAGGTCGCATCATCGGCCGCGAAGGTCGCAACATTCGTACTATTGAACAAATTACTGGCGTTGAAATCGTTATTGATGATACTCCAAACGCAATTACTATCTCTGGTTTTTCTCCGATTCGTCGTCATGTGGCCAAAAAGGCTCTTGAAAAATTAATTTTAGACGGCCGCATTCATCCAGCCAAAATTGAAGATGCTGTTGAAGAAGCCAAAAAAGAAATCGCTCTTGAAATCAAAAAAGCTGGAGAAGAAGCTGCCTACGAAGTGGGCATTGCCAGTCTTGACCCCAAATTGGTCCAAATCATTGGTCGTCTCAAGTATCGTACCAGTTATGGTCAAAATGTACTGCAGCACACAATCGAAGTTACTCAACTTTCAACCTTGCTTGCGGAACATCTTGGAGCTGATGTCAATGTCGCCAAAAAAGCTGGTTTTATTCATGACATTGGTAAAGCTGTGGATCATGAAGTTCAAGGTACTCATATTGAAATCGGAGCTGACATTGCTCGCAAATTCGGTATCAGCGAAGATGTCATCAAAGCCGCTATGCAGCACCACGATGATCATCCGGAAACTCTAGAGGGTATTATTGTCAAAACCGCCGATTCTATCTCTGGCGGCCGCCCAGGAGCCCGTAAAGACAGCTATGAACGCTATCTCCAACGTTTGACTGAGCTAGAAAACATCGCTACCCGATTCGAAGGTATCGACAAAGCCTATGCTATACAAGCCGGACGTGAAGTCCGCGTCTTTGTCCGGCCAGAAGAGTTAAGTGATATGCAAGCTCAAAAAGTAGCCCAAGAGATCGCCAAGAATATTGAGTCTGAACTCAAGTATCCTGGTGAGATCAAAGTAACTGTTATTCGTGAGAATAGGATCATTGAATACGCTCGATAATTTTCACTTCTATATCGGTCTGTCATTACGGATTTAGTTCGGAATCTCCGTACAAAAAACAGGGAGTCCCCCTGTTTTTTGTTTATCCATTATTTCAATTGCCTGATAACTGCTTATCCGCCGTAACTTTATATGAAGGCGGATTCCCTAATTACTGATTACTACCGTGTCCGCCGAAACTTTATGTGAAGGTGGATTTACTAAAACAAAAAAGACCTGGTCTTACCAAGTCTCAAAATTAAAGCACCAACGAAAAACTGACCTTCACAAACTCATTTCCCAAGCCAACATTATCACGTTCAATTTCCACTCGTACATCCACCGCCCACAATCTTTGTAGATACTCAAAGCTCTCAACAATCTGATCAAAATCAATAAAATTGTAAAACTTCTTTTTTGGCTTTTCAAAAGATGACGCATCAAAAATAAATCCCGGCTTTTCATTTTTATCATTTTCAGCATTTTCAAACATCAATCCGACAAAGTTGAAAAAACTTCCCCGAACACTTTGCCATTCATACTCACGAAAACCATGAAGATCATATGGAATCTGATCCCATAGCTTTTCAATCAGTATCCGATATTCACTCTCAATCGCCAATTGACAATCACTAACAAATCTACTATAAGCTCGAGCCGTCACTTGTCCCATATCTGATGGCCTCTGCATATTTCCTCCTACGTGTTTGTGAGTTAACCCAAAATTAACCGACAACCAATGCGCACGGCCTCATCATCACTCCCTTGATTAACTACCTCTACATCAACCCAAATGTTATCACGCCAGACACGCTTCAAACCTTTAAGCTTAGCCGCCATATCTTCAACGCTATCAAAACCATGATCAGATACAAAATGCTTTTTGCTCCTTTGTGTAAGAGAACTAGCAACCAACGGCTTATGATTCTTATAAAAATACATACTGAGAGCAGGAGCATTTACCGGAGTGTTTTCTGTTTTAGAATAAAGGGTATTGATAAATTCTGTAAAACCACCAAGGAGACTCTGCCATTGCCGATCTCGAAAAGTAAATAATTCAGCTGGAATCAAATCCCACAATTTCTCAATCAATTTCATATATTCACTGTTAACAACCTGCTGACACTTCTGAAGAAATGCTCCATATGTAGCCACTGAAAAATCAGTTTGTTCTGATGGCCGTTGCATCTTGCCTCCCCGTGCCATGAAGTGATATGTGCTAACAATATCTACTTCATGGTTTGCTTGTGGGTTTATGAACTCACAACATTATCACAAACAAGAAGTTCTGTCAACCACTCATCCTCCCCCTAATTACTGTTTACTCTCACCACTTCCCCCTAGACCATCCTTATACCTCTAACAACTTATTTTTTCATTTCCACGATAAATATATATTCACTAATTAGCGTATTCACCAATTAACTTATTTTATCCCCTATACGATTCAAATTATTTGTCCAGTTTTACATTATTTGTTATAATCAATATATAATAAAATTCTGATAGTTATCACATGGCAACATTCAAAGTTCTAATTTTTGGTGATGTGGTCGGCAAACCGGGTCGCAATGCTCTGAAAAAAGTTTTACCAGAACTAAAAACAAAATACAAACCAGACCTCACCATGCTCAATGCAGAAAACATTGCTCATGGCTTTGGAGTCACAGAAAAAATTCTTCAAGAAATGATTGATAGTGGAATTGATTTTTTTACTTCTGGTAATCATATTTTCAAAAACCAAAAAAATTTGGACAAAAACTTCAAAGAGTTCCCACTTATCCGTCCAGCCAATTATCCCCAAGGAACTCAAGGTGAAGGTTACAAAATCATTGAAGTTGGAGTCACCAAAGTTGCCATCATTAATCTCATCGGAGAAGTGTTCTTTGCTCATGAAAAAGCCGTCACCAATCCATTTACTTATTTTGATAAATTGTATAAAGAAATAAAACCTGAAAAACCTCATATCATTATTGTCGATTTTCATGCTGAAGCTACCAGTGAAAAAAAAGGCTTTGGTGCCTATCTCGACGGACGTGCCAGTTTGGTTTTGGGCACTCACACCCACATCCAAACATCTGACAGTTACATCATGCCCAAAGGCACTGGTTACATCACTGACATTGGAATGGTCGGAATAAAACACTCCAGCCTCGGAATGGATTTTGATAGCATCATTTACAATTTTGTCCACAAAACCAAAGAGAGAAAAAGTATTCCCCAACATGGCAATTGCATAATTAACGGAATTTTTGCTAAAATAGATACAGACACCCATCTAACCAAAACGCTTGAATCATTTGCCATCGAAACAGAAATATAAAATTTATAAAAAAATAATATTATTACACTTGTGACTCACTACAAATATCTATTCGTAGTATTCACAATTCGTAATTTAACAAAGCTATGAATAAAGCAGGTTTAGCGTCAGCCATAGCTGACAAAGTAGGAGTCACCAAAAAGCAAGCAGAAGAAATGCTTGACGCCATGGTCGATGTAATTATCAGACAGCTTCAACGTGATGATGAAGTAACAATCACTGGATTCGGCAGTTTTTCTTCATTCATCCGAAAAGGACGAGAGGGAGTAAACCCACAAAAGCCAGCTGAAAAAATCAACATCTCTCCAACCAAGGTTGCTCGCTTTAAACCAGGTTCAACCCTCAAAAAAGCCATGAAGTTTGCTCAAGAATCAGCCGCTCCAATGACGGTCGAGAGTGATTAATCAATGTAATTCAATTTTCAATATATAAAAAACCGCTTCATAGCGGTTTTTTGTTTTTTCTTTATCAATAAAATAATATTGTATAAATTTTTGACCGAATTAACAAAAAATCATATAATAGACTCAGACCGAACCTTTATGTCTTTCAAAAAAAACAACCAAAACAATTCCGACGAACATTTGTGGCAGCAACACCTGGACTCAATCCAAAACCAAGACTCAGCTGAACAATTTTTTATCCGCCAAGCCAAAAGCGCTGAACCCAAAAAATTTCTTGACCCGGAAAATGACTTTTTTGTTACACCATTTGATAATGACATTTTATCAGCAGAACAAAGTCAACTAGCTCTGGATGTCTTTGAGACCAAAGACCACCTAGTCATCAAAGCTCCGGTCGCGGGCATTGATCTCAATGATATTGATATCAGTCTCGATGACGATGTCTTAACCATTGAAGGCACTCGAACCAATGACCACGAAAATAATGCGGAAAATTATTATTATCAAGAATGCTTTTGGGGTCGATTTTCCCGCTCAATTATTTTACCCTCAAACATTTCGCATCAAAACATTGAAGCATCTTACAAAGCTGGGATACTGACCATTACTATTCCCAAAACCCAAAACACCAAATCAGTCAACATTTCAGTCAAAGATCTTGACGAGTAAACATTACTGTGATAAACCAAAGTATACTTAGACCGTAATTAATCACATTTTTTCGTCACAATCTATGTTGCAATTCAAAGGGAAAATTACTTTTATAGATGATCAAGAAATCACCATAAAATTTGCTGACAATCAATCATTCACTATACCGATTGATCCCGAACTAAAAGACTACAATATCGGAGACTCAATCACTTTGGCTTTAGACAAAAATTTCGCCTCCAAAAACTCAACGACTGCCACCGATATATTAAACGCAATCATAAAACCCAGTAAATAAAAATCAAATGGAATCATCTTTTACCAAAACCAAAAGTTTTAAAATTATCATTATTACATTAAGTGTAATTTTTGCAATTGGCATTATTTTAACTTCGACTTCTTTTGCTTATGGACAACTTTATCAAGACAAAATTTATCATGGAGTTCGCATCGATGGCTTCAATCTTGGTGGCTTGAACATAGAACAAGCCAGCAAAGTAATTGACGGCAAATTTAATGAGGTATATGGCAATGGTTTTACCTTCGACTATCAAGACACCTCGAAAACAATCCCCCTTTTCATCGCTGACGCGCCTGTAATATCAATTGACAGCAAAAAAATGGCCCGTCAAGCCTTTGAATACAGCCATCCAAACAACTGGTTCACGGAATTCACTCGTCAAGTTCGCTCTCTAATCATCAAAAAAAGTCTGGAACCTCAGAGTAGTTTTGACAAATACATCCTAAAAGAAGAAACCATGAAACAATTTGCTGCCTTTGATGACCCAGCCCAAAATTCTGAAATTATCGTTGACATTAAAAACAAAAAAAATAAAGATTATTCCTTGGCGTTCACAGATGAAAAATCCGGAACATCACTTAGCTATGATCAAGCCTTGAACCAACTTGAATCTTCAATCAAAAATTTTAATAATCCAAAAATATCCCTGACATTATCGACCGACAAACCAAAAGTATCAAAGTCTATGGCCGAAAGTACAACTGACCTAATCCACGAAATTGTTGACCTAGACACACTATCACTGACTCATGAGAAAGAAAATTTTGACATTGAGTGGAGTGACTACATTTATTGGTTTGAAATTACTACTAATGAAGAAAATCAACCAATCATTCAATTCAATCATGATCGAGTTATGGGACAATTGGACTCAATTGCCCAAAACGTAAATCGGGAACCCAAAGACGCAAAATTTCAAATCAAAGCCGGCCGAGTGACCGAATTTCAGGCCAGCCAATCTGGAATTCAACTTGATCAAGAAACCACATATAAAAATCTCAACCAAGAATTTCTCATCAACAAAAACAACACCTTGCCTTTGGTTGTAAATGAAGATTTCGCTGATATCACTACCGAAAGTGTCAACGATTTAGGCATCAAAGAACTGCTAGGTGTTGGCCGATCAAACTTTTCCGGCAGCCCAGCCAACCGCCGCCACAATATTGGAGTTGGGGCTGCGGCCCTAAACGGTTTATTAATTGCTCCCGGCGCCGAATTCTCTCTCATTGACGCTTTGGGCGATATTGACGGCGCTAACGGCTATTTACAAGAATTGGTTATCAAAGAAAACCGAACCATACCTGAATATGGCGGTGGTCTCTGTCAAGTCGGCACCACGACTTTTCGTATGGCGCTGGATAGCGGCGTTGAAATTACCGAAAGAAAAAACCATTCATATCGGGTTAGCTATTATGAACCCGCCGGAACAGACGCCACAATTTATGATCCAAAGCCTGACTTTCGCTTCCTCAATGACACAACTCACCATATATTGATCCAAACCAAGATGGAAGGTAATGAACTCATATTTGAATTATGGGGTACCGATGATGGCCGAACAGTAGATCAAACCTACCCACAAATTTTCAATATTACTTCACCTGGCCCAACCAAATACGTTGATACTACTGAACTTGCTCCAGGCAAAACAAAATGTATTGAAAGCGCCCACAACGGTGCCGACGCTGTCTTTTATCGAACCGTCACTTATGCTAATGGAGAAACCAAAGAAGAAACCTGGCGCAGTCATTATGTCCCTTGGCAACAAGTTTGCCTCCGAGGTATTGATCCTGATGCTACTCCCGAAGAAAACCCTGACGTCACAACTCCTCAACAATAACAATCTACACAAAAAAACGGCTTACTTAAAGCCGTTTTTTAATATTCACTCTCCATCAACGTATGCTCAATACAATATTGAACCAAACAAAAAAAGCTCCCCTTAAACAGGCAGACAAGAAATTTTTACTGAGGCGAAATCGAGCCGGAGCCTGATTTTACCCCAAGCGAAAATCCCATGCTTGTCGTGTCTGCCAGTTCAAAGAGACCTTTAAAATTGATCACCTAGGTGACTATCAATATTAACATGTATATATTTTTTTGTCAATAGTTACAATTAGGCTTATTTTAGGAGATTATTATCTCAACATTCCTCCTTTTTTGAATTATATCATTTAAATAGATCCATTTAAACTCATTTTTTATCCACGTTTTATACACAAGACAATATTCCGCTATTTAAGACCAATTCCAGTATATTGACAAAATGGTGTTTTTATATAAAAAAATCAACCTATTAGTTGACTTTACTCATCGTAGAGATATCCCTTTCCCAAATTACCTTTTCGCACTGAAATATAATTTGAATTCAAACCAAGAACCTTAGCCACCTTTCCCAGAAAATGAATGTTTGAGCAGGTATCCGGCCGCTCTACTGTGGCTATGATTCGCTCATCCAGTCCCGCTCGATCAGCCACTTCAGATCGAGACAAACGTAGAGTTTCTCGACGCCAAGAAAAAGTCATCGCCGGTTCCATATTATCGGTCACAATCCCTACCACATTAAAAGGATCATCATCAATTCGCGTAAAAATTTCATCACCCCCAAATACTCCAAACTTCAATTGGTGTCAGTCTCAATCCATCGGTTTCTTTACGATGAAGTCGCCAAAGATGATCTTGACTTCTAGCAAACATCACACCTTGAGCTTGCAGCTATTCAACAAACAGATGAAACTAACTCTCTTTCAGGAAAACCCGTCAATCTATAAGGCGATATTATCGAAGACGTCCCTGGGCTACACGAAATGCCCCAACGCAAACTACCAGCAGGCACCAAAATTCTACTGGTAGACACCTAGGAACAAGATGCTAACGACAACTTCACCACACCTGAAGCTCTACTTAAACTGGACAAACCAACTATGGTTAGCGCAATTGATAAAGATGTTTTACAACGATCTTTGACTTCCGAAGAGACCCTTTTCTTCAATGATGGTGGTGAAGAGTGGTTCATGATCGCCAATGAACCGTATAAAATCAAAGACGATTCCTCTGAAAAATACGTTGGCGAACGACATGGGGCTGATTTTATCCTTGGCCACAATTAACATTACCTTTAACCAAAGGAAAAAATTGATGAGCAAATCCCACCGAGACAATACTCAAGCAAAAAAAAATCGGTTCGAAGGCTTTTGACAAAAAAAAGAAACGTAGATCTTGTCGTCGTTATTTTGGTCCATGGTTTATCACTTTCGAATGCGATGGCTCTGTCTTTCTCTCCAACGCCGCTTCTGACGAAGAAGTTCACCATCTAGCCATCAAAGAACATCATTGCACTCAACCCAATTGTCGCCCCATTAATTTTCAAACAGTATAAATCTAATAACTCCTATCAAAAAACCCTTAATCATAAGGGTTCTTTTTATTTACTAATCGCTATTTGCAATTCGCTGATTCCTAATCTTACTTGCTTTCTATAATCTTATCAATCAACCCATATTTCTTGGCCGCATCCGCTGACATAAAGTTGTCACGATCAGAATCATTCTCAATTGTTTTAATATCCTGTCCAGTATGCTTAGCCAAAATTTTATTCAACCGATCCTTGGTTGTTAAAATATGTTCAGCTGCAATTTTAATATCAGATGCCTGTCCTTGAGCTCCACCCATCACTTGATGAATCATAACCTCGGAATTTGGCAGAACAAAACGCTTACCCTTGGCTCCGGCTGCGAGAAGTACTGATCCCATGCTGGCCGCCATACCAATACAAATGGTTGAAACATCGGGCTTAATATATTGCATGGTGTCATAAATAGCTAAACCAGCTGTCACTGATCCGCCCGGAGTATTTAGATACAACTTGATATCTTTCTTTGGATCTTCACTTTCAAGAAACAAAAGTTGAGCGATCACCGAATTGGCCACCATATCATCTATTGCCGTGCCCAAAAAAATAATTCGATCCTTGAGCAAACGAGAATAAATATCATATGCCCGTTCACCATAATGTGTTTTTTCAATCACTGTTGGTACTAAATTCATATACTTCGAATGTACGAATTGAGCGAATATACGAATATTTTTAAAACTGTAATATTCATAGTTTCTGCTTGCCCGCCGGAGCTCTATAAAATATGAGCGTAGGAGGGTAAATCCGTATTATTATTACTTAAATCAGCTTATCACTTATGCAGACAAAAATCAAGTTCTTAACAAATTGATTTAATTACTATTTTCCCACATAAAATCAAACTTTTGCCGTTCTGCTTCTGCATAATCCTTACTTTTCACAATAATACCAAACATCTCATTGGTTGACGCAAAAAAAGCCACCCTGTCCCCATAGATTATCTCAAATGTTTTCAATTCAAAAGTCTTTGGTAAAAATTTAATTTCCCTCAATTGATATTTATCATTAGCCTTCCATTTTTTTCCTGTTGCGTCTTGAACCAACAAAGCCCTAGCTTTGATGTTATTCTTTTTTCTTTCCGGAATATAGTATTGAATATCGTACTTTTCGCCAACCGTTTTGTGCACCTCTTTGAGTGAACCAAACATAAGTACCGTTTGGTTTTTCAATTTCAAACTGTCTTCAGCCATAACAAAATAACCTTCTTTCCCTTGATAATATGTCACTTGCGGCTTGTTGCTTTTCGCGGCCATCAAAGCTTGCAATTCCGGCAGGGCCTGGGTCAAATCCTGTTCTCTTTTTTTCAACAACGAAATTAATTTATTCGGCTCTTCCGCCGTCAATTTTATCCCACTGCGTGTAACAAAACTACCCATAAAACCTTTGGATATCAACTCTTCCGCCACCAAATAAGCACTGGTTCTTTTGACCCCCGCTTCTTTGGAGATCTTCTGTACCGACGCTGTCCCCAATTTCAACCCCGCCAAGTATACACTGACCTCATTGTCACTTAGCCCCAAGCCTTTTAGAGTATTTTTTATATCCATATTTTTGACGTAATTTCTGACAACATTATTATAATATAATGAATATTTCCTGTCAAATTATCATGAATTACCAATAATTATCTTTAAACAAATTGACATAATTATTGACAGTAATTATTTAATCCCCTATAATTTATTAGTTCTTTGACAATAAAACTAGGAGTACACAATATGGTTTCCAGATCACTTCAACGAGATATTAGACAAATATTGACTCCATCCTATGACCCTGACGCAACTTTACACTTACCCATCCAAAACCAATCAAATGTATTGTTGGGGGAAATATCAGCGTTAAAAATACCACTCAAAAAATATCGTCACGGATTCTGGTTGGACAGTTTCGTTCTTATTCTAAAAATAAAACTTCCCGAACTTTGCTATTATGAGATCCGAATTATTTACTCCGTAATCTCCGCCCGGCAAACATACATAGACAATTATTCCAGAGACATCACTCCCCTGTTATATACTTGGGCGTCGACGATATTCTGAACCAAACTATGCTGAGGAAATTTGGACTAACCGCTTCCAACAATATTGTCAGTGGCGAAAACAACAACGTTATAATCAAAATTCATTGCTGACCATCTATAAACAAAAAATAAAACCATTATAACACCACCAAACGCGGAGATCATCATGAATCCTTACTGCTATATCTTCATGAGCTCGCTTATTTTTAGCTGTTTTTTGGGCACCCTATACCTAAAAAAAGCCTGGCTAAGTTCAATTCTGCACACCTTAACCCTCGGAACAATTATGCTCCCCGGATTAATTGGGATTCCGTCCACATCCAAACCAGAATTCAGCTGGCATTCTTTAATTCTTGTTTTATTAATAAATTTTGTTATGAACTGGCTTCAAAACAGGAAAGGAAATTCAATTTGGCTCATATAACTTGGACGAAAAAAAGAATCAGAGCTTACAATCACCGCGATAATAGCATGAGTCTTTTCTTTATCTTGACCCTATTAACTGCTTTATACTTCCTTATCTTTGACTTACCTCAAAAACCGCCGGGAATACCAGCCAGCCTAATCATTGCCGGCATTCTCTTTTTTCTGACTATTATCCTTTTTTGCAGATCAATGTTAAATGGTGACTGGATGGGCATCCCAGATAGTGTGGACTTGTATTTTTCCCACTTAGAAGCCAATGTTCAAATTCATGTTGATTGTCTAAAGAAATATCTTGAAAACATTAATTACTTCCCCAAAGGAAACGAATATTACGAGCACCGAGAACGTCAATTCAACCCAATCATTAAGAATTTAAATTATATTGACTTTCAAACTCTAGCCGCTAATATCGATCAAATTTACCTCATGTCTTTTTGTTCTTACTGTGAAAAATATAAACCATACCTTCCACAACACTATATTATCAAAAAATCAGATTAACTCATCTGATTTTTAATTTACACGATAAAAAAAACAACAAGTTTTACTTGCTGTCATTGCACCATATTAGAATCATCCGAATTAATATTTACCATTTGCTGCAATCTTTGCTGAATTCTCATAGACCGAATCTGCTCAAACTTATCATCACTCAATGTTTCCGGTTGATAAGCCACCACAATATTTCTGATTATCACATCATCAAATTCTTCCTCGGCCAACAACTTTTGAAACAAATCAATATTATCACCAATCACCCCACCAGGAGTTACCCTATCAGCGGAAATGGTATGATTGATTTCACCGTGATACCTCTCATACAACCGATCTGAAAATTCCTTTGACAACCGATACTTTACGGATTTGTATTGTTCCTCGGCCAAACGCCATTCATCACTAACAACAATACTCCTCACTCGACTCCACACATCCTTGAACGCGAAAAAAAATGCCAATTTCACATTTCCCAAAACAAAACCCTGAACAGAACTTTCCAAATTGATAATATGCTGAACTTCACTAAGATCAATAGACTCCAAACTCATATCCTTCATTTTTGCCGGGTCAAGCTCACCCAAATAGTTTTCATTTTTATCAAAAATCAAATAAACTTCTTCAGACTCTCCATCGTCATTCTCCAAATAATATCGTCTAACAATAAACTTGAAAGTAACAAACCACCAAAAATATACCTTTAACAGTAATGAATCCAGCATCAATGAAAAACCCAGTAACCAAGTACCGTAGGCCAACATTGGCGTTGAATCTTCATACAAAGAATTGGTAAACAACAAGACACACCCCAGAATATATACAAATACCCACCATACCTTCAAAAAATTGTGTATCGCATACCTTCGCCTAACCCAGTTAAGACTTACCGATTTGGCCATTTCGATCCTCCTTTCGGTCCTTTGTTTAGTACATTATAAGATATAAAAAGAACCATTATTTGTCAAGGTATCGTCTATTTTGTCAATATTAAATAACGCTATTTTTTACCTATTTTTAGACCAAAACTCCTCATAACCGTTTACAGCCATTGACAGATTTAAAAAAGTATGCTATAATACTATATTAACCTAGAACTTTCTACAATCAAACTTTCCTTAATCAACATCATGATGTAGAGGAGAGAGGACATGTTCGGATTTCTGGATCTGGTTCAAGGACCTTATCCGGTGCCAAGTAACATAACTTTTTAGATCAAGGTTTATAATCTTATATCATCGACCTTATCTTCTAAAACATATCCTCTGCCTCATAATGTTGGTTAAAAATCTCTTGTCAGTAATGTGATGTAGAGGAGAGAGAATCACACCGACAATCTCGATTTGGTTTTCGAACCAAATCTGGACGTTGGTTACCCATGTTACAAGCGTCAATTGGCATTAAACAATATATCATTGGCCATTATTCGCCTGTATATTCCTCTGCCTCACTCTACTGATAAGTTTGGATCTATAATTATGTAGAGGAGGGAGAACAATGCTAACTCATTCCTGGTAGCAATACCTGAATGGGTTGCATATTTGACTCTAATTGGAATCCAGGGCACATTATTATTTTATTGGCCCATCAATTCCGATTGTCGTCCTCTACATGATTATAGCAATTCCAAAGGGTTAACATCATTTTATTGAACTTTATACAATAAAACATTAACTTCAGTCTTATAAATGTGGAGGGGATGACCACTGGGAAATAATCTACACATACGTCCCAGTAAGCTCCTCTTCATTTATGTGACCGAGGCTATATCCTTCATTTGAGTGGGCAAGCATCTCTCTCCTCTGTTTCAAAGTATTGATAACTTTGAAACACTTGTCTACTCTAATGAGGGTTTTACCCCTCTTTGCTAAAAGGGCATGTTCCGTGTGAACATGACCCTTTTGCTTTTAAAAAAACTTTTCACTTACACCAAAATATGCTAAAATATTCCTAGTTATCAACTAAATGCTATACGCTAACTGCTATACGCTTTTTATATCCAAAAGCTATCGCTACAAGCCAAAAGCTATCAATATCTATGGCGAAACGTGGACGACCCCGAAAAAAACGGGTTCAAGTTGAAGAAGAATATTATTCTCTCAATCCTGAAGCAAAAAAAGGTATTACTATTGTTTTTATTACCGTCCTGGCTATTATTAGTATTTTAAGTTTTCTAAACTTAGCGGGTAATGCCGGTTCATATATCGATCAGTTTCTAAGTGTTGCTTTCGGTGTATCAAAATACATCTTTCCGCTTATTTTACTAGCTGTCATTTTTGCCCTCACCCCTTCAAATAAAAATTCGACATCCTGGATTACGTACGTCGGCATTATTTTATTTGTTTTAAGTTTCAACGGCATTGTTCATCTTTATATTACCAAAAACCTCACTTCATTTGCCCTTGATGCTGCTTTAGGCGGCCTTGGTGGCGGAATGGTCGGTCTAGTTCTCAGCTACCCCCTCCAACTTATCCTGGGTTACTGGGCGGGCTTAGTGATTCTCTTTTCATTAATTGTTATTTCCATATTACTTATATTCAATACCAGCCTTCATTCAATTATCAACATCACCCGGCTCAACCATGTTTTTGCTGTATTCAAAAATCCTTTCAACAGAAACCAAACAGCTGAAGACGATGAAGAAGAAGTCGATGATGAGGAAGATGAATACTATGACGATGAGGAAGAAGATGAAGAAGAAGAAAATACCCCATCAATACCATCAAAACGACCCGGAATATTTGGGAAAACACCGATAATTGCTACCGAATCCACAACTGAAAAAATGGCCTCGTCCAAATACAGACGAATGAATATTGATCTACCAATAAACTTACTAAGCAACAAATCAAGCAAACCCAAAAGTGGTGACGTCAACGCCGCCATACAAACAATCGACTCCACACTTAGTAATTTTGGCATTAATGTTGTAATGGGAGAAGTTAGCGTTGGCCCAACCGTGACCCAATACACTTTCAAACCAGCCGAAGGTGTAAAATTATCAAAAATAACCACACTCAGCAATGACTTGGCTCTTGCTCTCGCAGCCCATCCAATTAGGATTGAAGCTCCGATTCCCGGAAAATCTCTAGTCGGAGTTGAAGTCCCAAATCATCAACCGGCCATTGTGACTCTACGCAGTATTATCGGAGCCAAAGATTTTAAAAACGGCAAGAGTTCGTGCATGTTGGGCTTGGGTAAGGACGTTAGTGGCAAATGTTGGTCAACCGACCTCACAAATATGCCTCACCTTTTAGTGGCTGGTGCCACAGGATCAGGAAAAAGTGTTTGTTTGAACACCATTATCATTAGCCTGCTATATCAAAATAACCCCGATAGCCTGCGCTTAATTCTTATCGATCCCAAACGTGTTGAATTCCCTATTTACAACGGGATTCCTCACCTACTCGCTCCAGTTATTACCGACGTCACAAAAACTATCAATGCTCTACGCTGGGCTATTCACGAAATGGATCAACGTTTTGATATTTTAGCCAAAGCTGGCAAACGTAACATCTCTTCTTACAATGAAAAAGTGGAAGATAAAATGCCCTACCTAGTCATAGTTATCGATGAATTGGCTGATATTATGGTCGCCGCCTCAGCGGAAGTTGAATCCAGCATTATTCGCCTAACTCAAATGGCCCGTGCCGTAGGAATCCATCTCATTGTTGCTACCCAGAGACCATCAGTCGATGTTATTACCGGTCTGATCAAAGCTAACATCCCCGCTCGCATTGCCTTTAGTGTGGCTTCTTCAATGGATTCTCGAACCATCCTTGATAGTGTCGGGGCTGAAAAACTAATCGGTAAGGGTGACATGCTCTTCCAAACCGCAGAATTATCAAAACCTCGACGTCTCCAAGGTGCCTATGTTGGTGATGATGAAATAAAACGTATCGTCAAGTATCTCAAACAAGTTGGGGGCGAACCAGAATATGACGAATCAATTACCGAAAAACAAAGCGGCAAATCCAGCTTTGACGTTGGCGGTAGTGACGCTGATGATGACCTCTTCGAGGACGCCAAACAAGTAGTCATTCAAGCCGGAAAAGCCTCTGCCTCTCTTCTCCAAAGACGCTTGAGAGTTGGTTATGCTCGAGCGGCCAGATTGATCGATCTTCTGGAAGATCACGGCATTGTTGGACCGGCTGATGGTGCTAGACCACGAGAAATACTTGTCAGCGCAGAAATCTTGAATCAAGAAGAACCAACACCTAGCGTATTCAAGAAATCACCTCAAATTGAAGAAACGACCGACGACTATGAAGAAGAAGATGATGATGATAATACTGATGAGGATGAAGAATATGACCCAAACGATGAAACAGATCAAGACGACGATACAGATTATGAAGAAGACAATGACGATGAAGAGGATAACAATAACCACACAAACATCCGTGGATAACCTCAAATTGACATCTTCACAAGGTAAGGTAAAATATCTATACTAAAACAGCAATGTCATGGTTAAATTCACCCAAAATAAAATTCAATCTATTGAAACCCTAGGTGAAAAATTGAACCGACATCGTCAAGAATTAGGCCTTACAATTAACAAAGCGGCTAGTTTAATCAATGTGAATGTTTATTACTTGAAATTCCTAGAACACGATGACTACCCCAACCTACCCGCGGCCATCTACACCAAAAACTTTTTACGCAAATACGCTGAACTCTTAAACATAAATACTGACACGGTAATATTTCTTCACGAAAGAGAAAGAAAACTATACGAAAAAACTCAGAAATACTCACACCAAGTAAAAAAAACAAAAAACCATTGGTGGCAAAAAGTTGGGCAAACTTTACTGAAACCCTCATTTATAAAATACTCTTTTATCAGCATCATCTTCCTGATAGTTCTTATTTATATCGGCGTTAGTATCAATAACATATTCTCTCCGCCAGAAGTCATTATCAAATCACCACAAGAAACCAGCATGGTCACTTCAAACCATACGGTTAAAATTGAAGGCGTCACTGAAAAAGAAGTTGAATTAATGATCAATTCTCGTCAAGTACTATACGATCAAGATGGACGGTTTTCTTTAGAGCTGGATCTTCAAAAAGGCGTAAACATCATCAAAATTACCGCCAAGAAAAAACATAGTAAATCTAAAACAATATATCGTCAGGTGCTTGTGACTGACAATACAAATTTATAATTCATCATTTTCATAACATTTAACTATGAGCAAAAAAACTGACTCGGAGGGGACAGAAAAAAATCTTGCAGCTGAAGAAGCAATCTCACAAATAAAAGAAAAATTTGGCGATGGCTCAATCATGCGTCTTGGCGAAGCCAAAGCTATGGAAATTGATTCCATCCCAACCGGATGTCTATCTCTCGATATTGCATTGGGTGTCGGTGGCGTGCCACGAGGTCGTATTATTGAAATCTATGGGCCAGAATCATCTGGTAAAACTACTCTAGCTCAACACATTGCCGCTGAAACTCAAAAATTAGGTGGTATCGCTGCTTTTGTTGATGCTGAGCATGCACTAGATCCCGAATACGCTCAAAAAATCGGTATCAACATCAACGACCTACTAATATCTCAACCAGACACTGGTGAGCAAGCCTTGGAAATCGTTGAGACTCTGGTACGATCAAACGCTGTCGACACTATCATTATCGATTCCGTAGCCGCTCTTGTTCCTAGAGCCGAAATTGAAGGCGAAATGGGCGATCAACACATGGGTCTTCAAGCTCGCCTCATGAGCCAAGCTCTCAGAAAATTGGCTGGAATTGTTGGCAAAACTCAAACTACCGTAATATTCATCAATCAGATTCGCCACAAAATCGGGGTTTTCTTTGGCAATCCGGAAACAACTTCCGGCGGCAACGCTCTAAAGTTTTACTCTTCCGTCCGCATTGAAGTTCGCCGCGCCGCTCAAATAAAAAAAGGCGAACAGATTATTGGCAACCAAGTCAAATGTAAAATTGTCAAAAATAAAGTCGCCGCACCATTTCAAAACACTATTTTTGACATCATGTACAACGAAGGAATATCCATTTCCGGTGACGCCATTGATGCTGGTCTTGCCTACAAAGTTTTGACTAAAAACGGCAACACTTATTCTTTTGGGGAAGAAAAACTTGGGGTTGGCAGAGAGACAGCCAAACAATATCTACGCGATAACCCCAAATTAATCGCCAAAATCAAGAAAGATGTCTGGGAACTTGTCAAAGCTGGTTCACAAGAAAAAGATCAGGATTAAACACAACATCCATCCTAAACTTACTGCCTAGCAACATTCACTTACCCAAAACTACCGTCTAGCGGTAGTTTTTTTTATCAAAAAAACTCGTCTTTGACGAATTTTACTTCTTTTTCTTAACATAAATCAGTCATTACCTGAATTGCCTGTTGCAATAAACCATAGAACTCTTCCCGATCTTCCGGTAGTCTTTGTTTATCAAATTCATTTAATGGTACCCAGAGTGCTTGACCTTCAACTGGCTCTCGGGTCTTTGAAGTATCAGGAATTTCTCTTGTCAAAGCCCGAGCCAAGAAAAAATGTCCGATTGCATGCCAAGCTCGATCTTCAAAATCAATAAAATTATTTTTAGTTATTCCCAATTTTTTAATCACCTCAAAACCAATACCACATTCTTCTGCCATTTCTCGAGACAATGCTTCTTCAAGAGATTCATTTGTTTCTCGACAACCACCAGGGAAAAAATATACTCCATTAAAAAGTGGCACCATCAAAACTTCATCCTCATCAATAATAATGGCGTAGGCACCTTCTCGCTCTTGAATCTTATCAGCATCAACCCAGTCATCACCACCGGTTAGTTTATAACATTTTATTTTCTTCTGGTTCATCTTTTCTTCCGTTCCCTTGCTTTGGCAATCATCCAAAACACTTCTGGCATCACCAACATATCTGGTTTTAAATCTTCAATTTGTACCCACATTACTTCATCAATCGGATCATCAAAAGCTTTCGAGTCAAAATAAGGTTCCATTTTATCTCCGACAACCTCTGCCGAAAAAAAATGTCCAACATTGTCCATAGCCTCATCATCTGGTTCATAATAAAATAATGATCGATGCCATCCCAAGCACTCTCTGATTTGGACTTCAATCCCCGTCTCTTCTCTAACTTCGCGCACTCCCGCTTCCTCTAAACTTTCAACCGGCTCTTTTTCTCCCCCAGGGAAAGCATAATGTCCCGACGCTAATTTAGCCAACAAAATTTTACTCCCAGTCTCATCCAAGACCACCAGATATGTCGCTACTCGATTTTTGAATTTCTCTTTTGGCACCCAACATTCTTTTTGATCAATCCCTAAACATCTGACCATATAACTCATACCCCCTCCCTTTCTTATGGGTTAATACCAATCAACTTAAACCAAAACTTCTATTTAGTCAAATAAAAAACTTGGTCTGTTAACCAAGTTTAATATTTTTTACAAGTTAAAGAAATTGTTAGCCGCCTGACTGGGTGCTACGCTGGTCTGGGAAGCCCGAAGCGATTTCTCCGACACCAAACGAAATACCTCTCTCAGGACTGACGGACCGTCTTTGACATCCTTGACCGCTCTGTCTGGGAATCCCATATCACAAGCAATCTTCTTGAAGTCATACCCAGAACTTTTCACACCAACAAAGGCCAAGACAAACTGCTCGCTAGCAATCAGGTCTTCGGCCACCTGCTTACACTGAGCCGCCGTGGTCCGTTTTGAAGAGTTATCACCACCATCAGTGATCACCACCACAATACTACGAACCGGCGTACCACTTGATCGAAGCTTCTGCGCATAAGCCACATTGGCCATTAGCGCATCCATCCACCGATCGTAAAGAGGCGTATCCCAACCATCAGCTCGATAATTATTGGTATCAAGTGCTATCGCATCTGACACATCAACATAAGAATGAAGCGGATTGGGTTCATAAATAAACCACTGAGCAATCTTGATCGAATCTTTTTCCTCAGACTTGGCAAACGCTTCGAGCATAAACTTCTGCCCAGCTCGTGCATCTGCCGCCCGAGCATCCATAGAACCCGAATCATCGAGAACCACCGTAACCAGCGTTACCATCTCAGCTTCAATGTCATCAACATCAGTGCCATTGGCTCCGAGCATGACATTATCAGTCAAAGAAACACACATTAGATCTTTGGTCTGCTGAGAAATCAGCGCCGCATCTCCTTCAGACGCATCATCAAAAATGCTTTTAAGCGATTCCGCATCCATCAAACTTTTCGATGTCATTGGCTTCTTCCTTCCTTACTCTGAAGCAGTAATAAACCACCCCAGAGCTCAACGCTTTTGTTTACTCAGAGATTAATCCAAACCCTATTCACTAATTACTATTTCCTGTTTGCAATTTCTCTAAAAAATAATCGGATCCGTCGACTGAACGACGTGAACACCTTCATTCTTGAAACGATCAAAAGCTTCATCAGCAATTTTCGGAAAATCCACGATCATCGTACCATCAGGAGCTTTGACTGCCGGTACAGGACTGGTGCAATCTTCGATTACATACAGCTTATCCAGCAAACCAGCGTCAACCGCCTTCACCTGATTGATCAAATCTTCGATTGTAAATTTCAAACAATGACTCTTGGCCTGCCCCTTGACATACAGCCGGTCGTTTTCCATCAAAGCCTTAAAAAATCGAGTGTTAAACTGACCAACCGCCTTGCCCAAAACATTCTTAACTTCAGGCGACATAACAGAATAATTCTCAGTCAGCGGATGCTGGCCCTTGGTCTCAAGCTTGAACTCAATGTTGCGGGCAACCGAATGGAAAGTGGCCATCTCAAAAATCAGAGGAACAATCGCGTGTCCCGGAGTGCCCATCAATGTATGGAACGGCCAAATCTGCAGCAAAAACTTACCAGTATCTTCCAAAGCCTTCTTATACGCAATCGATTCTCTCGGGAAAAACATCGCCTGATAGTCAGTGTCAGCTGCTGCCAGCAAGGAAAAATCAGCTGGGTTATCACTTGACTGGAAATGCTCCCACCACAGCTTGAAAAAAATCTGGAAAAGCTTGTGCGAATCCAAGGTAAAGTATCGTCTCGTAATGACAGCCAAATTTCTGGCCACAAATTCCTCGCCTCGAATCGTATCTTCTACCGCTCCAGGCACAAATAAGCCACCACATGACATCCCAAAGTCAATCTGATTATCAATGTCCAACATGCCAATCTTGAATTTGTCATCAATTGCGGGTTTGATATCGTGATCCAAAGCAAAACGTTTGGCCGCCGCAATCATCTCATCAATTCGTGGCAAATAAAGCTTGTCAGCCAAATTCGGGTCAAAAAAACTGGGTAGAGGTAGAGTTCTTGGTGTCATTGGCGTTCTCCTTACCCTGAAGTGATGTATCACATCTGCAGCAGGGCTCCTGTTGTTAGCGCATCCGGAGCAAACTAATCTCTTTGTCCTCAATCACATAAATGCCATCACTGGCCGGAATGATCTCCGAGTCCTCTGTAACAAATGGCTCTGTATCAGGAAAATGCTTCGCTTCTACCAACAAACCATTTTCTGGCGCCAGGAGCACCAAACCTTCATTAGTAGCCGTCAAAATAGTTTTCCCGCCAATGGCTTTTCCTCGTATATTATTGAGCGATCGCTCACTTCCTTCTTCAGCTTCTTTTAAAGCCACCACTTTTCCTTTTTTATCAATCATATGAATTGAATTGATAATTTTTCCACCTTCTTCTCTGCTTACAGAGAATAAAGCATAATGATCAGAGAAAATACAATCCGCATCAATAATCTTGCCGCCAAACTGAGGCAAATCTACTTCATCATTTATTCCCCGATTGACTGCGTCAAAGAGAAAATAAACAAACTTCTTGCCTACCCGATAAAATCCTAGACCAAATGTCGGCCCAACTTTAAACCAAGTCTGACCTGGTAGAATACTGCCGACAATCTCTTGATCATTTTTGGCCAAACTAATACCAGAAACGGTAAACACATCACTAAAGTTGGCATCAAATACTGGCCACAAACCCAACTTATCCGTCCGATATCGCTGGATCACTTTCCCATCTTTGATCTCAGCTACAACACTTCCCATTCCCACCAATGTATTTTTGCCTTTGAACGCAAACTGCATTTCATGATTGGGCTTATGAGCCATGACTTCAACATCACGCTCTCTTCGTATACTGTTACCCTCAGTATATAGATAAACCAACTTATTGCCCTGCAACTTGGCTGTCAGTATTCGACCAATTGTCTTGAAAATTCTTGATCGAGAACAATTACCATGAACCGTAATCACTTCTTTCACCGCTCCGGGAGCGGCACAACCTGGACAAATGGTTCGCGCATGAGTCATTCCGCATTTTGTACAATGTGTCCAGCGAACAGCTTCAAGTAAATTACTATCAATTAAATTTCGCTCACCTTTATCAAAAATCTGCGAAAAATAATTCAGTAACTCATCTGGCAACACTCCATATGGCCAAGTATTATTTTTGACCACTACCTTTGGATCAAATATCGAGACTCGATTCTCAGCTCTTCGCATTACTGTGGTGTAGTCCGGATGAATACCACCATATGGATGAACCATCAGCAAACTTCGAAAAATCATCACCGCCAAAGCATAATAATCTGTCTCTTTTGTAAACATTGGGACGCTCGAATAGTTTTTGCCATACAAACATGGATCAAGATACATTTCTGATGCGACAATACATGGATATGGTCCAAACTGCATACTTTCAGTATCGATAAAGTATGTTTCACCCAATTTTGCCAACTCATTCAGATCATTCAAATCACCAATGATCACTTTTTCTTTATGAATTGCCTGCACAGTTTTGAGCAAATGCAACAAAATCGGAATTATGTTCTTTACATCAAAAGTTTTTCTAAATTCACTTTTACCAAGAGATCTGATCGGGAAAACTCCATCAATAAACCTCATTGTATATCCAACTATCTGACCGCTTGAGTCATAAACCAGCGCCTGCGGTATAATTACATTATCAGGTAATGAATCAGGAAAATTCTTGAGCTTTTCGATTCGCAGCTTATTCGCATCTTTCCATTTTTGCTTCCCCTGAACCGACAATTGTTTATTCATCGGATGGTAAATTTTTATCGCTTCACCTCTATACTTATATACAATTGCCTCTCCGCCTTTACCAATGTCTTTACATGCGCTCAAATCAATCGTATTACCTCTAAGATTTACTTTCATTATTGACCTCCGGCTTAAGCTTGATCAAAATCAAAGTGGTATCATCTCTGAGTATTCGATGATTAATTCCAAGCACAACCAATCTTTTTTGAAGCATACTGCGATTATTGATGTACTTATCATTCGTTTCAAACTGACTTAGACCTTGAACGTGTTGAGTCTTTCCCAACACAGACAATTCCAAATCCTTTTTCTCTTCGATCTCGATCGCACCATCAGTCGCTATCACCAGTGATACCAAATCACTTGTGCTCAGTTCTTCATTGATAACAAAATCAAGAGCGCATGGATCTTCTTTCATATGCTGGTTTGGTACCAATGCATATGACAGGTATCTGGGACGATTATTTTGATCAATCACCGTTACATTTTCATTGATTGAAAAACATCCATCACCAAGGGTAAAAATCCACGTTTTTTCTTCAGTGATCAGCGCACCGACCACCGTAAAGAGAAAATAATCAGCAATAACAGCTGAAAATTGTCCGCCAATCATGTCAGCCGTGCTTTTGATAAAATAAAGTGCATTTTTTCGTAATGCTTCGAACAATCCATCACGAAAAACCATTCCTCGACTTTCTTCAGACAAAAGTCGTACCGCTTCATTGGCCAAAAACCTTGAAACCATCTGAGCTCCAACTTCAGCCAGCTTGCTACTGCCACAACCATCACAAACGATTGCACACATACCAAAATCATTTTCTGCTACTGCCAACCCATCTTGATTATTTTTATAATTCAAACGGTGGTACGTACCCACAACCGAACCGGCCGAGACAAAGAAACTATCGCTAATCATGGCTATCTCCTATACGTTTGGATAGTTTTCATTTTGTTTAGTTGTAAAGTACTGAGTTAGTGTATAGAGCAAACCAATACTCCTATCTTCAATATAGTGTATTTATTACACCTTGTCAAGCCCCGGGGTTATTCAAGAAATATATACCTAAAATTAAACAAAAAAATAACGTTTATTAAACGTTATCAACAAGTCACAAACACCTTTTAGCAAAAAATTATTCATCTACCCGCCATCTCTCAACTGCAATATTACTCTAGGGGAAAACCATCCCAAGCTGTTAAAAAATAAATACAAACCAACCGCCCACCAAGACACAATGACTACCAGCCACGAACATAACAAGAGAAAGGCCAAACACCACCCGGCCAAGAAATAGATAATTGTAATTGGATCATTAGCATGATCAGCTTGAAACTTCATCTGATATGTCATCAGGAAAAATGGTGTTGGTAAAAATAATCAACATTCCTAATATAAGTCCAAATTTTCCATCTTCTCCTCTCCAACTTACAAGCGACCAACGCTGACAAAGTCTGAAACCAACATAACAAATCATGACCACAAAGAGGACTTCACCCATGGGCAACTCCCTTTTTCCAATGAACAATATACGTCGGCACATAGCCCATGACACTGGTCACACCAATAGCCACGAAAGGCCACACATCCATTTTAAATCCATGAAACACAACATAATGCATACTCATACTTCCGGCCCACAACAAAATACTGAACAACCAATAGATATAATTACTTAACTTTCTAAATGAATTATGCTCAGCCAAATCAAAAAAGAAAATTTGGAACAAAATCACCGGCGCTATTGCCAACAACAGCAAAGAATACAGATAGACCACCCATTGCCAATTTTCCATTTCCCGATAATTAATCATAACCAAAGCCCAACTTTTTGATAAGTAAAAATTAATCAAAGCCAAGATTACAACCACTGAAATTTCACCCATTTTCCTGCCTCATTCTATTCATCAAATATGGCTGTATCCACCCCATCAATTCGACAGGAACCAAAATCAAATATGGCCACCAACCGATATAATGCATAAGCGCTTCGTACATCAACCACATCGCCCCAGACCAAATTACCATAAGGGGAAAATTCCCTATCAATTCCCAGTATCGTTTATTTCGACAAATATTAATTGAAACTTCAATTAAAAAAATCCAGAACAGACAGTTTGAAGACACGCCAAAAATAAACGAAAATACTATAAATCCATTATGATCATTATTCATAAAATCAGAATCTGACAAAGCTCTAGCCGTATAAAAATGGATTAAAGCCAAAATAGTGACCACAGTTATCTCAACCATTACTGAACCTCCTGATTTTTTGTTACAATCGGTACTACAAAACCAATAATGGCAGCTAGTCCCATCATTCCAAACGGCCACCAGTACGCATAGCTTTCAAACTCAAACAGACTTGATTCAATAATCATTGCGATTCCCCAAATTACATGCAAGACAACAAAAACTATATATCCATCAAGATCTCTTTCTGTCATCGATGAAAAAAACTGTTTAGAAATAATTAAAGGACAGGCACAAGACACAAACAAACCGATAACATAAATTGGCGAATAATTATGATTAAGTATTTGATCAAAAACCTGCAATCTAGACCAAAATCGCGCCAGATAAAAATTCATCATCACCAAAATTGCAATCATGATGGTTTCACCCATTGTCGCCTCCAGTTTTATTGTTTATCAAAGTTCAAATAATGCTGAAACTTACCACAATCAAAGATGATTGTCAACAATTAAAAAACAGCTGATTTTACCAACTGTTAAATTTCTTTATTTCAATAAAGGGAATTATCGCAACAGATTTTCAATGACATAATCTGTCAATACAAATTTGACACCATTCTGCTTCATCCAAGTGATCGCCTTGGCGCCAAACTCATTATCAATCTGACCTTTGAAATTAACATTAACCGCTTCAATCGCATCCTCAACCACAAAGATCTCCAGCTCCAGACAAAATTCATCACGAATCTTGATCATCGCTCTGACAGCCGCCAATACACAGTAATCAGTCGCAAAACCAACAACAACAATCATCCGCAGACCATGATCATAAAGTTTACGCATAATCGGCTCGAAGTTGGGGTTACTTTCGGCCACATCATAGGTCTGCTTTTCAAAAATAATCTGGCGACCGGATTTGACGATCCGATCAATCTCCTCATCAGTATAATAACGAGTTTCCATAAGTGGACCGTCCTTAGCACGTACATAAATATCTTTCTGTGGCTGCAAACCTGGATGCCGAAGCTGTCCAGCCGTACCGTTCATCGCATGATCGATAAACAAACCGTTGTTCCGCTTCAACTCGACATCTTCCTCAAAATGAAGATCTACCGACCCACCAATTAGGATTTGGGCTGCAACAGCCGCATCATGAATACGCAGAACATTTGGCATAACGAGCTCAGCCCCAAAAGGAACATACGTACAAGGCTTATTGGCATGAACAAACAGCTCACCGTTTCTACTAATAAAACAAGTCTGACAATCCGTTTGATATACCAACACACCATTTATCACTACCCAGCGTCCCATAACCTCACTCCTTCCCGCTTAATCGCGAGTTTTATGTTAATCAACGCTAAATATTATCACATCTATTCGTTTTTGTCAACACCTTCTATTTGCTCTTCTTCATCCAAATTTTCTTTAATTGTCTTCATCATTAAATCGAAATGCTGATCTTTTGAAATCTTTTTTTTGTCATCTTTCATATTATTCTTTATTAAAATCCATCACTGGAATTTTTTTAGTCAATACCATTGCCCGGAGCTTTTTGAATCTAGACGTCCAAACAGCTTGTTCGATCTCTCTCCGAATATCAAAAGACATTTCTTTGAGCTTTTCATCCATCACTTTATGAGTGGGATATTCATTTCTCATTTGCGTCACAATAGGATTCTCACCATGAGAAAAATTCAGAATTATCGTCTCCAACAAATCAAAAGACTCTTCAGTGACAAAATGAATCACATCTCCAATTTCAAATTTATCAGCCCAAATATCAAACACCAGATTGCCCAGATAATCATCTGAACCTATCGGTTTGCACAAATGATACATCAGTCTAGCCGCATGAGTTCCGACTTCATAGTGATAAATGATCCCTATAACTTTTCCATCTCTGACAACTTCCAACTGCAAATTACCACGAATGCCGTAAAATACGTCCATCTTATTAAAACAATATCCATTAAGTTCAAAATGTTTTTGACCATCATACTCAACAATAGTCAAAACCTGAACTCTTTTTTTACCCTTTGACGGCTTCTTCCGCCTATAGCGAAAATAATTCACATACTCAATCACACCCGATTTCAACATTCGCTTGAGTTCGTCAATCCTTTTACTATACTGATCTTTATACCTTTCAAGATTATCTTCCCAATGATCAAGATTCATCAACGGATATAAATCCTGAAGCAATTTACCATAAGCACCACCATTCATCAGGTACAAATAATATTTATTCATCCAATCTACATTGCCATCCACTTCAATTTCAATTACATCCCCAACTTTAAGTGATCTAAGATTCAAAGAACTCACCCCATGATTATGTCGATCAAACATCCTTCGACTAAACTTTCTGAATGCATATGCAAAGACCTGATTCGCATATTTACTTTCATCCGCACACAACCATTCAGCCTGATCATACAATTTTTCATTTCGCCAAATCCTTAGCTTAGCCTTCATAATTCCGAGCAAATCAAAACTCCAATAATTATGGAAAATTTTTACGCCATCGAAGTAAAACATCTTCTTCCCATCAAACTTAATTACTTCAACCCGATAGATACTCATTAGGCACCTCCCCGACTTTGGTTGTAATGTACGTCATACTTACAGCATAGTGTATTTAATACACCACGTCAAGACCTTTCTTTCTCTTACCTATTTTAAGCAAAAAAATAGTGCAATTCGATAGCTACTATTAATAAAAAAACAGCCCTCATTAAGACTGTTCGACTTGCAGCATTGAATTGTCAAAAGAAAAGACATCTCCTTCATCCAACCACGTTGGGAAAAAAGTTTTCGCTGAAGTTTGAAGCTCAAATCTCTGTGAAAAAAAGTCACCCCTGAACAAACCATACTCCAAATCTTCAAAATCATGAGCTTTTCTGCTTCTAAAAAAATTACGACTTCTCTTCACTCTAAGCTCAAAGTCCTGTCCCAAAGTTTTCAAACTAACAACCGCCCCGTCACAAAACCACAATCCATCAATTCTATCAATTTGCATACCATCCAAATCCTCAAAAACCAACTTACCATCATCACCGGTAACGACTGAAAATTTTTGCTCCATACCCCCTCCGTTGTGGTGACAGTTTACGGCAAATATCCAACATATTTAAGAACAATATTTACCTTATCCATTCTGACTGAAAGTGTCAAGCTTTAAACAATTTTATTATAAATTTGTAAATTTTTATTGTTAGTTTTATACAGTTGAGCCGGTCGTCCCAATTCTTTCTTAACATCATCAATTGGACTGATAAAATCTAATGACAACACCTTTTTTCGAAAATTTCTTTTATCCAATTTTTGATCCAGCACCGCCTCATACAATTTTTGTAATTCTGATAGTGTAAAAGTTTTTGGCAACATTGTCATGGCCACATTTGTATATTCATATTTCCATTTCAATCTTTGCCAAGCATAAAGCAAAATATCTTTGTGTGATTTTCCAAAAGCCAATTCTGGTAAAGATTTCATCGGAAACCAATCAGCGGACACAGCATCATCAGATGCTTTTAATTTCACCTTTGCCGGTTCCGGAATCAAAACCATGTAAGCGGTGGAAATGACTCTACCTCTAGGATCCCGATCAAGGTCACCAAAAGTATACAACTGTTCCAAATAACCCTCTTTTTTTAATCCAGTCTCTTCTTTCAATTCTCTCAGAGCCGATGCTTCCAAACTTTCATCTTCTCGCACAAATCCACCCGGTATTGCCCACTTACCTACACCTGGTTCATATTTACGTTTGACAAGTAATGTATGTAGTTTGCCTCTCACAAAACCAAAAACCACAATATCAGCCGCTACCAACAATTTCCAACTTTCAGTTGCTTTTTTAAACTCTGTAAAATTTTTCTTTGCCATATGTATATAATTTACAACATTATTTTTTTCTGTCTTAACTTTTATTTCTAATTATCAAATCACCGACATCTTAATTCTTAATTCCTATTTACCATTCGCCAATTCCTAACTCTACTCTACCATATTAGTGTCCCATTGACAACATCATAAGATTATATTATAATAACCAGTCAAATCACCATACGGGAGAAAAACAAATGACTAACGTGAATCTGATCCCAACCATGTTCTCCGATATTGATGATATTATGAGTTGGATCAATGACCCTCGAGTTACAACTTATTTTTCTCAAATGGGTAAAATTAGTCGTGAACAAGAAGAACGTTATTTAGAAAAAATTCTTTATAGTTATAATGACAAACTTTTCACGATTCTTGGTACTGATGGTATATACATTGGTCAATGTTCTATCAACCAAATTCACTGGCCCAGTCAAAATGGCCGAATTTTCATGGTACTGAAACCGGAATTTCATGGACAAGGATTGGCGCTCAAAGTTCTCCAAGCATTATTGGATATTGCTTTCAATCAACTCAAACTTCACAAAATTTGGCTCATTGTCCGTCAGGACAATAAAAAGGGTCTTCATCTTTATCATCGAGCTGGTTTTCGGGTGGAAGGTGTTCTCCAAGATGAATACAAGCTTGGTGACCAGTATCTAACGATGGTTCGAATGGCCATTATCGAAAATACTTTCCGTCATTGGTTCAAATAAATCACGTTAAAATACGTGATTTTTTGCTACATTGAATTAGTGTAAAAAAAACACTTATTTTACCCTATTTTAGCTAATTCTATACAAAAGACTTGACAAATTATTTCACAAATGCTATAATGTCTTATCAGTTCATTACATTCAAACCGACACCAAACAGGAGCCCATCATGAGTTTTCTTCAAAATCTCGTCAAAGAACTCAAAGGCCTGATCAAAGCTGCCAATGATCCCATCATTAGTGGTTTGAAAAAAACTGGTGAGCTTCTTGGCAACAAGACCACTTCTCTCGAATCTCAGATTGCCGACCTCAGACACGTCATCGATGTTCTATCCAAAGGCGGCATCAGTACCGGCAAGGTACAAGCTCAATCAATCAGCTTCATGATCAGCAATCGCACCAAATGCAACGCGGGTTGCGAGGGCTGTATCTCTCGCACCACGCCCGACTGTCCACTCGACACCGACAAAATCCAAGAACTCGACTTCAATCGCCTGGACATTGGCCTTGACTTTGCTGCCCGCTGTGGTGCCACCTCGGCAATCATGACCGGCAAAGCTGACCCGTTGCAGGAAAGACCTGTTTATCTGACAAAACTGATCCGTCATGCCCGCGCCAAGATGCCCGAAGTGGACATCCACACCAATAGCTTCCTGCTTGGCAAACGCCATCAACTCAAAGACCTGGTTGAAGCTGGTCTCACTATGATCACCTTCTCTATTGCGTCTTTTAATCCAGATCAGAATGTGGCTTTCATGGGTGAAAATGCCCGCAAAATGGACTACCATCGCTTGATTAGTGAAGCCAAGGATCTCGGTCTCAAAGTCCGCTGTTCCCTCCTTCTGACCAAGGTCTCTGTTCAGACTATCGACGAAATCATCGACTACATCCGCACTGCCAAAGAATATGGAGCTCACCAGGTTGTCATTCGCGAACTCTGGGTGTCTGACGTTGAAGTGGAAAATCAGACCGACGTCTGGCATTGGAATATCAAAAACAAAGTTCCGCTGAATGCCTTCATTGAAGATTTCTGGACCTGCCATCATGACAATCATCGTCATGGCATCAAGTACATCTGGCCGCTTCCCTGGGGCACGCCGATCTTTGATGTGAGTGGCATGAACGTTACTTTCTCCCGCTGTGAAGAAAGTCTCAACGGTGCCACCCTCAAATCCATCGTCCACAAGATCGATGGCCATGGCTATCGTGACTGGGATCATGAAGGTTCTATTCTTTACTAACAACTGTTAACCATCAGTTGTTTTTTGTTTTACATCACTTTATCGTTATATTTTAATCATAAAAAAAACTGACTTGTTAGTCAGTATTTACAAAATATTTTTTGCGCCACTCTCGATATTTTCTCTGTCTATATTTCTTACCTTCAAAAACCCATTTCATAATTTTATCTTCAGAGTCCTTGCTAAAAAGCTCCTTCATTTCAGTTTGATTCAACCCAAACACAGTTTCAACCGTATAATGAAACGGCAAACAATCCCAATACGATTCCCAAGGCACTATAAAATCATCTTCATCAGCGTCCAAATCTACTCGAGCCCCAAACCAATCCTTAAAATCATTAAAACGATGAGAAATACAATACGCCAAAAGCCATTGATTCCACTTATCTCGTCCAACCACTTGTTTCAATCTATCAAACAGCTTTGTGCCTGACACGGTCCGGGGCAAAACATTAACAATTTCAGCTAAAGCTTCAATCCATTTCAATCTCCAATCAACCATTTCCAACGTGCAAATCATTTTTTCACGTTCAATACCAAGCACCCCACGCACAATGAAATCCAAATTGTTACTATCTAATTTATCCAAAACTTCTAAACTGTTGGTCAAAATATAATCAGCCAAACATCTTTGAGGCACATGATCCGTATACTCCAGAATAAAATCCCAATCAACTTCAACACTCCCATTATCAATCAAAATCTCAATCATTTCTTCCGTTACATTTGATTTGATCAACAAATAATGAATCGCTTCTTTTCGAATTGACGCTGAGAGTAAAGGCGTTTTTACCGCCAAAACACATGGCAAATCAAATAGATTTTGAACCATCCGCCGCCATTCACTCAATTTGACCAAAGGCCAATCAATAGAGTTTGCCACCACTTCCAAACGCTCACTACTGTTCTCATCAAAAGCTTCCAAATTTTCACCACCGAGATCTCCCAAAAAAATTTCTTTGGCCATCCCCTCACTAACCATTACCTCATCAACCAAGTTTCCGGCAAAAAAGATTTCCGGCAAAATTTGCATTTCACCCAAAGACTTCCACCCCCTGATAAACTGAGCTTGGTAACCAATATGATCAGTCAATACAACCAATTCTTCATTATCAAGATCTTTATTCAATCGCTTAACAATTCTGTTTGTGGCCTTTTCCTGCACCAAAACCAAATTTTCTCTCACCGCCAACCTACCAGATTCAAATTGATCAAAACTACAAACATCTAACGACAAATGAGCATCAATTGCAGCCAACAAAATTTGGGTATTAATCCAATGTTCGACTACGGTCGTTGAACTTTTTTCCATTTCAGTCAGATCACAAGCTTCAATATTCAAATTCAAAGTTCTCAATAGTCGACTCAATACCCGCAAGTTCTGTATTTCCACCCATCTTTCTGAAAATAATTTATATCCAAGCGCCTTATCTTTCAAACCAATCCATCGGTCATCCACATTAACGGAATTAAGATCAATGGCATTTACCAAACTAGCCATGGGAACAATGTCAATATTTCTTACAACTGGAATCTTATCACCACTCAAAAACTCATACTCTTGCAAGTCAAATTCAATATCACGAAACACCTGAACAAACTCTCTTACTCTCTTAACCAATTTTGACAAATACATTGCTGTTACCATTTGCCACAAATTATAAGCCGCAACAACATCATCAGTTTCTTTTGCCAATCTGATTTCTTTTTTCGTCATAAAATCATTACCGGCCAAAAGTGATTTCCAGGCATTAACGGACAGCTTCATTCCCGGCACATATCCAAGCAAAATTGCTTTTTCAATTGACTCAACCACCTCAAGATGAAAATCGTTCACTGCCATTTCAATTTGATTGCCATACACAAGCAGTAAACCGACATTAAGCATTTTATCAACCAGATCAGCCACCGCATCTACTCTTGACGTAGTCGTAAGCGACAGGTCAATTTGCTTTGCCACACCGGTCATCACCAGAAAGACTCCATCAGCTAACGCTTCCTCAAAAGGAAAAGCTGACCAAACAATTGCTCCATGTTCAGTCGTGGCAATACTGTGGTACTTCTGTTCCAAAAGAGAAACCAACCGATGAAATGGAGATTTATAATCAACCTCGAACTCTCTTACAACCAGCGCTGTATTTTTATCCATTTTGGCCTCCGAGTTTTGTTAACGAACAAAATTAATATATCTGTAACCAATATCTTAATTCTATTCATTAAAAAAAGAAAATCCCAGTCCCAAGCAGCTAGCTTTGAGACTGGGACACCACCTGGGATTTTAATTTTTTAAATATCGAGCTCATCTGCATCATCACTGATTGTTTTATGAGCTTCATCATGCAACTCTCGATGACGATCAACAATAGATTGCTGAAAAGCCGCCAAATCTGCAAGATTAATCTCCGGAACGACATCTTCATCGAGCAATTCTCTCAATCGTTCACGCCCTTCTTCAGGATCCACTCCAAGCCCCACAAACATATCATCCGTTACATCAGCCTCATATTGTTCATCATATACACCCGTAGCAAAAGAATCCCAATAACAGGCAATGATCAAATGATCTCTGAGAGTAAAACCAAAAATTTCTTTTTCCAACAGTTCATCCCAATCATCTCTATCACGAAGTTTTAATGCCCAACCTCTAATGTAAAATGAATTCAACGTTGAGTCACCAGACATATACTGATTGAGATCAAGCAGCAATGTTTCAACCAAATCATCAGCCGATGCCACATCGTCCATCACCGACGGCAAATCACCACGATGAGCGTGTAACTCTCTCACATGATCATCCGTCATGTTATCAAGCAACAAACTTCTGGCTTCATTACGATTTGAAATCTCACCGACCACCAATTCCATCACTCGACTTTGAGCTCCAACATTCATCTCATCTTGTTGACGCATTTCTGACAGCAATGCCAACGCTGACCCGGGATTCTGCCTTACTGTGATCAAAGCAGCCTTATCACCATCAGCCAAACGCTTCAAATCAGAAGTACTGACCAGTGCATTATCCTTCGTCATCGACAACCTCCACAACCCGCATCAATCTTGATTTCATTTCCGGCTGAGTTCGAGCCCAAGCCAACAAACAAATCAGATCAGACATAAAACGCTTACAACCTTGGGTCAAATCACCTAGCACTTCATCACTATCTTCAACCGGAGACTCCTTTGCCCTATCACAACACTCTTCCAATCCACCAACAAACATCTCCAAACCTTCGACCGACTTGTCCAAAACCAATCTGTACACATTACCATTAAAGCCAACCGCCACACAGGCACTCAGCTGAGCTGCAATATCATTAACTTGCATAAACCTGGGTACCTGATTAATCTGCAGCCGACCCTTCAGAATACGTCTGAGCATTCGACTGACATGAATAGATCGATTATCTTCCATTCCATCACCACCAAACATCGTCGCAAATGAATTTACAAATTCTGCGATCAATTCTTCATTGTCCGGATTGTTGACAAACTCAAGGTACTCAACTCTGGTCATCACCTGCATGCTGTCCTCCCTTGACCTGAAGTGACACCGAGTATCTACTTCGGCTTTTACCCCAATGTGACTTTTTGCCTACGTTGAGGTTTTGCGTTGCGGCACTGCGACAAACAAATCACCTGGAGATGAAATTTGTTGACCGCTTTTCCCCAAGCCTTTAATTCGAGCAAACATTACTAAGCCATCAAAATCAATCTCCGGCACTGTCAAGCTCAAACCATCAACTTCAATTTCAGAGTTAGTCTCCGTCACCAAAATTGCGTGGGTACCCAACCTCATTACTGATTTAGGTTTTGGCATAAAAGTATCGAGAACTCGTTTTCCACTGTCACGTCGAAACAAATCTTTGACTGAAACAATCGGCGAAAAACCACGGTCGTACTTTACTTTTTTTTGTGGATCTGACAAAACCTTATAAGCTTCATTGATTTCTCTAAATTTATCTGCATTTCCGCTATTTTTATCTGGATGAAACTCAGCGGCCAATCTTCGATAAGCAGCTTTAATCTCATCCGGATTTGCTGATCTGAGTAACTTCAAAATCTCATAATAATCAGTCTTCATGGTTTCCTCTCTATTTTTCTGTTAAAGAACAACACTATATAGTAGCATAAACTCAAATTTTGTCAAGTATAAAAGTCAATCAGACTTGACACTTTCAAGTAAATACAAATTTTAGCCAAAATAAGTAAAAAAACGAGATGGATTAAATCACCCCGCCCAGATATAATTGACCTGAATTTTACTAAAAAATATTTAAATCTATTGAACCAGCTCTCCCAAAATATAACCGGGCAACATATCTCTGGCTTTCTGATTATGTTGAACCGCAAACATCTGAGAAGCATCCAGGCCACACCCAGCCAAAATTGTTGCCCCTCCGGGATGATTGGAAACAAAATCAGTTACATCATAAACCTTACCATCGATCGCCATCCAACAACTTGAGGCGGTATTATGATTGGCAATTTCCGCCATTTTGTAGCCATTATTCACCGTTACCTGACCACTTCCACTACCAACATTCACCGACACGATTGGCCCAGTTCCACCATTATTATTTTGTCCAAGATTAAGGTTATTTTGATCCTGTTTTTGAGTACACCCCGCCAGTATCATTGGAGCCAGAACCAAGATAATCATCAATTTTTTCATATTGCAATCGAATCTAAAATAAATAATTTAATTGACTTATTGCTAAATTATAACACCACATTTCTATTTTTCACAACTTTCTGCTAAAATGGACTAATAATAACTAAACACATCTATGGAAACTTTATTAATTGTCACAATAGTAATTATTGTCATTGGCTTTGCCGCCAGTCTCTACTTTCTAACCCGTAAACCAGAACCAAAAGAAGACTCCCAGTCATTCATGTTGCTTCAAGAACAATTGTCTCAACTTCGAGAAACTGTTGACTCAAAATTGTCGGAGTCTTCTCGCATGATGCAGGATCAATTCGGCCAAAGCACCAAATTTATTCAAGGAATTTCTTCTCAAAGCAACAAAATGATTTCCGACATCACCGAAAAGCTAACCACTTTGGACAAGACCAACCAACAAGTAGTTGGCTTTACTGAGCAATTACAAACATTGGAAAAGGTTCTGACAAATTCAAAAACTCGAGGAGCTCTCGGTGAATCAAACTTGGAAATGATTCTTTCAAACATACTTCCACCTCAAACTTACGAAATGCAATATCATTTCCAAAACGGTGAAGCCGTTGATGCTGTCATCAAAATCAAAGACAAAATATTACCCGTTGATGCCAAATTTTCTCTCACCAACTATCAAAGAATTATCGAAGAAGATAATCCCGACCGAAAACTGATATTAGAAAAAGAATTCAAAAACGATCTAAAAAAACGTATTGACGAAACAGCCAAATATATCCGTCCAAGTGAAAACACCTTAGAATTTGCTTTCATGTTTATCCCGGCCGAGGGAATTTATTACGACTTATTGATCAACGAAGTCGGCACCGTCAAAGTCAACACTCGCAGTCTGATTGATTATGCTTTTAATGAGAAAAAAGTCATTCTGGTTTCACCAACAACCTTCGCCGCCTACCTTCAAACTGTCCTCCAAGGCCTACGTGCCCTACAAATAGAAGAATCTGCTAAAGAAATTCTCACTAATGTGGAAAAACTCAGCAAACACCTAGGCGCCTATGGTGAATTTCATGAAAAAATTGGCAACCAGCTTGGTACTGTGGTCAATTCATATAACCAAAGCTGTAAAGAATTCAAAAAAATCGACAAAGATATTCTTCGAATTGAAGGCACCAGCAACAACTATGAAACAGAGCTTCTATCAAAACCGCAAACAGAAGATTAATCTTTGATAAAAAAAGAACCAGTCATTTGACTGGTTTTATTTTTTATATTTCAAGCCTCAAATCATATCGAAATTTTGAACCAAGAGTTCATCATTCTGGTATGAATCAAAATTCTCGCGCAAAAAGGTCCACATCAATATCCAATCATAAATCCCCGCATTAACATCAATTGCCAATTTTTGATCAGCATAATGCAAGACAGCTCGGTTAAAGTCAATGATATCAATGGCAAAGTATGGGAAACCAACCATTGAATCCTGATCAAATTTAGCCAAGGTTTGTCCCAAGTCCTGACAGTTTGGACAAATTACCACCTCGCGTTCAAACCCGTTTTCAGCTAAATACTCCGCCTTATTCACCACCGGTTCTCCGCAAATCGAACAACAATAATTCAACCAACGTTCCTTGTCACCCCAAACCATGTTACGAACAAATGACCAAAAATTAAGCCAATTTTCCAATACATACGTATAGGTCAGATAAAGTTCATACCCTCGATACATCAGCAAAACTCGATTTCGATCATAAAACGTAACCGCCACCTTTGGCAAATCATGTTCATCCCCCTCGAGCAAATCTTCACATCGCATCACACAAGCAGCACAAATATATACATCTTGACCGCTTGATGACTTGATCGGTGATTTGACGAGAAGAGTTCCCGTACCCTGATCACAAAATGAACACTGCGGATGATTACTCATTTTTCCTCCTTTTGAGAGAAATAATGACTTCAATATAACATAAATTTTCTTTTCGTCAAATAAAAAACCAAATTTTTAATCTGGCTTAATCTATCACTAGTAAGGTGGCGGCCAATTACGAATAATCTCCAATCTTCTCTCTGCATCTTCTGAAGCAGCTTTGACTCTCGGCCATTCCTTATGAATAATTGCAATCTCATCTGTTGTTAATTCAAAATTTTCGCCCTCAACAACTTGCTTGGCACAAACTTCACAGATAATAATGAACACCGACCCCAATTGGATATCATATCCCATCCCTTTCTCACGTGGAAAATGATTACAAACCTTACACTTTGGCATTTCTTCCGCATCTAAAACAATCTGCCGTCCCATATCATCATGCATAATTACAAGATGCCCAGTTGCTTGACCTTGCATCGCTCTATCAACAATACGCTGAGCCGCACTTTTTGTCGAAGCCAGATGATCTGTTCTTTCTTCTGCCATTTACTCTACCTCCCGATGATAATTTCTGTTAATTGTAGCACTCTGACTTGGAAAGTTAGTTAGTTCTTTTTCAAAATCTTTCAACTCATACATATTTCTATCAATTTGCAACCAATATACACCCTGCTCTTGTAGTACTCTAACTACCAAATAATTTTTAGTCTCTTCATTTTGCCGCATCGCCGTGGACAGATCAAAATGGCACAAACCAAATTTATCATGACCGACACCTGCTCGAATTTCAACCTTTTTTCTAAACTTTCGCATATTACAACAAGAGACACACTCACTAATCTGTCCCATCTTAATTGATGACTCAAACAAACGATCAAAGCTCTCTGAATCATTCAACCATGCATAGTTTGGTTGAATTTTTCTTCCCACAGCTGAAAGAGATAAATACGATCATCAATTTTCACCAAAATTTTACCCTTAATTTTCGCCATCAGTCCATAATCCAAATCATTTTGTACCTGGTTCGCAGCCAAAGCCATGACCGTCAAACAATTTGAACAAAATGCAATCTCAGCGAAACACATATATTGGTAATTGTAGTTCCCATTGCAGCTCTATTTGCCCCACAAATATCACAAAGAACGTCCACCATTTTACCTTTTCCCACACATTCATTACAGCCTCCATTACTCTCCCTTGTTGGTTAACACCCAAAAATAACACATCTCTCACACTTTGTCAATCAACAAAATCAGCTAAACTTGACAAAGAAACCATAATTTATTATGATTATCACAGATCTCAATTATTTAATAAAACAATCCGGAATAAATCTAACCAGTATTTTGTATATTTCTACTTATTACTAGTTATTGATTACTAAATTAATATGCCGCAAACTAAACAAGCAAAAAAAGCTCTAAGACAAAATAAGAAAAAAGCTGAACATAACAAAATTATCCGTAGTACTACAAAAACTTTAGTGAAAAAAACTCGAAAATCTATTGAAAAAGGAGAAAAAGTTGACGACATGATGAAGCAAACTATCAAATCTATTGATAAAGCTGCTCAGAAAGGTTTAATCAAAAAAAATACCGCCGCTCGCCGAAAATCTCGATTAATGAAACAATTAAACAAAACTTCAAAGAAATAATTTCTGGATAAAAAAAGACTGCCTGGTTTGGCAGTTTTTTGTTTATCACATTAAATTTTCCAACACTTGAACCAGTGCATCAGCGCACATTCTACCCTCTCCCACATCCTGTATAATCTCAACCTGCAAAACATTAGAGGTACTAAACTTTCTAGCAACATGCTGGACCATATTTTTTTCCGATAACGCAGCCCACTCACGTCCCACTTTGGCTCGAAGACCATATTTCATCAATAGCTTTTGCAGTCGATAAACTTGTTCTCTATCACAGGTAACAATTCCATCTCCCCGATTTCTTCGCAAACGTTTGGCATAGTAATAATATTCATTCAAACACAAACTACTATCACAACTAAAATCCATCTCTGCATTTTCCGTCAACCCACAACCAATATCCACATCAAAATCTCTAGCTTCACCGGAAACCTTGAATACCAAATTCCCATTCAAACGCCGCTCATACAAATAGCGTTTCTTGGTATAGAACCTCGGAGTAAAATGAACGAATATTACGATTGGTCTTTGAACTTCCTTCAATCTATCTTCGATCATGTGACACAAGTCATCATAAAAACTTTTAACCATTCCTGCCATATTATCAGAAATATCATCAAAATCATTCAAATCAACATCACGACGCGAAATCTTGGTGTTAATAATGGCAAAACAGTTTGTAGCCGTACAGATCTTAGCCACCAGTTCATTGACAAATTGTTCATGTTTATCAGGACAATGCGGAGCCACCAGCACAATTGGTCTTGAACCAATAATTTTCACTCCATACGGCACTCCCAAACGCTCCAAATGTTTACTGGTCATTGGTGCCTCCTTTTGGTGACCAATATTCCACTTTACATACTCACAATCAAAGTGTCAAACAACACCCGGACATCAATATTACTCATCTTCATTCCCACGTCTATTTGAAGCAATGATCCATATAAAGAAATCAATTTGGCCCGATCAAATCTTTGCACCTGGCCAAGCAATTTCTGCGCTACAAATGGATGCACTTTCATTTTTTTTGCCAAAAAATTTCTATCTCTGACATTTTCTTGAGTCACAATATCGTGAGCAATCAACAACAACCGGATTTGCCTTGTAAACATAGAAAACAAGTACATTTCATTTGCTCCACCATCAATTTGATCTCGAAATAGCTGCAACGCCCGGCTTTTTTGTCCGGTTCCGATCGCATCCATCAAGGCAAAAATATCATCGTTATATTTTCCTTTAACCAAAAACTTCACATCATCTTTCACAATCGTTTTTCCTTTTTTGTAATGAACCAACTTATCGATATCATGATTTATCTGCCACAAATCACTGCCGGTAAGAGCAATGATCAAATCAATCGCCGCCTCATCAAACTGTCCCTGTTTTTTTTCAATCATTTGCTTGACTATTTTTTTCAATTCAAATCCCTTTGGCAATCCATATTCCTTTATTTCCGCCTTGCCGGATTTTTCCAACTTTTTCAACTTTGCAAACAACGCTCCTCGTTGATCCGGTTTTTCCGTCTGAATAAAAATGACAAAAAACGGCCCGGAAACTTTATCCAACAAATCTATCAACAACTCCGTCACTTCATCTTTTTTTTCTTTTTGCAAAAAGTTTCGCAAAATGATCAATTTTTCCGAACCAAATAATGAATTCACCTGCAAAGAATTCTTGATCTCTTGAATCAGCTCTTTTGCATTCATGGTGGCTTTATCAATATTAACAATATTCAAAGCCGTAAACTTTTGTTCAAAAAGACTTCTCCATTGCTTGAGCTGTTCATGCAAGGCAAAATCATTTTCTCCATACCAGCAAAAAATTTGTTTTTGTTGTTTCTCTGACATATAACCTATTTTATCAGACCTACCCCAAAGAGCAACCGTTGACAAATAGAATATTTTAAGCTAATATTCAGCGTTATCCACCAACCAAGGAGACGATAAGATGACGCAGACAACTGATTCAAAATTAAACTTATCTCAATACGTGCAAATGCTGGAATCCACTGAAGCGTTTGGCCGACAACTTGCGGCCAAAATGTGGGGTGACATGCCAAAAAGTTTATCTGGATTTTGCCCCAAAACCGTTCGTTGGTATTCAAAGGAAGCATTTATTTCTTGTGTTCTTGAGCAGATTCATCGAAGATTAAAACAAGAATTACTCAGTCCTGTCGACCATACTTTCAAAATGGTTTTTGACGGCAGAATTGAAAATTATGATGAGTATGGGTTTCTTTCCGCTGACGCAGCCGTAAAATCTTTCAAGGATTTAGCCAAAAAGTGGCGTTGGGCGGCTAAAACAGAAGTTACTTCGGAACAATATCCTGAAACCGGAGAAAATTCGGTTTTCGTGACAATTACCTTCAAACTCCGAACCTGACAGCAACTATTTTCTAACTAAAAAAATCACCTCGCCAAACCAGCGAGATTTTGTTTGACATCCACATTCTTATTTGATAAATTGATTAATCTCCACGGACGCGAGTGCGTCAAATGAAAGGGACAAATGATGACCATTGATAAAGGCACCGTCCTAAAAACGCATCATCATGAGTATTCCTCAAAACCCCGCAAACTGTTTATACTCCACGATCACCTTGTGACTGAACATGCCGCGGCTGAAATTGATTGCCCATTTATCGGCGACAAAGAACGAACCGATGGGGAAAAAAAGATTGTATGTAAATATTGCGGTGTAACCTATGAGTGCACGTGGAATCATTCAAGCTCACGAGAAGGTGACGAATACGAATATACTCATCAGCCCGTCAAAGTCCCTGTGGACCTACTCACCGTCAAACTGGCCATTCCACGCGCTCGTAGTCCGAAATAACAAAAACCTCGCCGAACCAGCGAGATTTTTTTATTTGACAATTTTGTTTAACACTTATTCCACCGTAAAACAACATCAGATACAATTATTCAAGAGTTAACTGTCTTAATGAAAAACCAACGCCAATCAACAAGATCAATACTACAAATAACAAAACAAAAAAATATATTTTGATTATTTTATAATTTATCTTTTTATGCAAAAAACCAATCCGGACACATGTTAGCAATAAAAACAAACCAAGAATATAAGCTATTAAATAACTTAACTTATCCAAAAATGGTAAATCCGCAAAAATAATTCTGAAAATATCAACATTCGCGTACACATAAGAAATCAAAAAAACCAAACTTGACCAAAGAATAAATTCACCTAAAATTAACTTTAATTTTGTATTGTGAATTGGCTCGATATTAACTTCTTTTATAACATTATCAGATAAACTTATTCTCTCTAATTCAGCATCAACCATATCCTTAATCCTTCTAATCGCATAAATAATTTGCCACTCTTCTGTTAAATAATTCTGCCGTTTACAAACCTCTCTATATTATTCTCAATTTCCTTATCTGATAATTTATATTTACCACACAACTGTATTACTTGATTAGAAATATCAATCTCAATTAAATGTAAATCCTCTTCCATAGATTATTAATTATTGATAATAAACTAAATTGCATAACCTAAAACAATTTATCTGTATATTTAAGACATTATATTTTACTAGCTAAATTTATATGATAAAGGTGCCTTATATAAAATTATTCAGCAAGTCATTCACGTATCCACCATTGGCGCGTCTATCCTTCGACAAGCCTGCCTACCCTGCCTACCCTGCCTACCGGCAGGCAGGCGGCAGGCAGGCTCAGGATGACACAAAACCGTAAATAATTCGTAAATTCGCTTATTCGTATATTCGTAATATCCATAACCTAGTTTTCGTAATATTAGTAATATTAGTAAATTGGTAACTATGCGACTATATCCATATCATCCCAATTATTCCCGACTTCCGTATCCACTTTTATTGGCACATCTAATTTATGAATTTTTTCCATTTTCTCATCGATTATTTTCGCTACTTTTTCAACTTCATCATTTGGCGTTTCAATCACCAATTCATCGTGAACTTGAAGTAACATTCTTGATTTTGGCGATATTTTTTTCAATTCATTATAAACTTCAATCATGGCAATCTTCATCAGATCGGCCGCCGTTCCTTGTATTGGCATATTGACCGCAATTCTCTCCGCCGCAGATCTGAGCATTGGCATACTGGCATTTATATCAGGAATATGACGCACCCGACCAAACAATGTTTCTGCCATCTTGGTCTTTTTGGCATCTTCAACCATTTGTTCCGTATATTCTTTTACCTTTTTATAATTATCAAAATATTTTCTGATAAATTCCTGTGCTTCTGCTCGCGTTATTCCAGTTCTCTGCGCCAAACCGGTCGAACCAAGACCATACAAAACACCAAAATTCACTTCCTTGGCTTTACGTCTCATATCTTTGGTCACATCTTCTTCCTTTACATCAAAAATTTTGGCCGCCGTAGCAGTATGAATATCTTTCCCTGCTTTAAAAACCTTCATCATATGTTCATCCTTAGCCAAACAAGCAACCACTCTTAATTCAATTTGTGAATAATCAGCCGCAATCAACTTATTACCTCTTTCAGCCACAAATGCTTTACGGATTTCCCGGCCAAGTTCAGTTCTAATTGGGATATTTTGCAGATTAGGATTTGATGATGACAATCTTCCCGTCGCTGTTATCGTCTGATTAAAACTGGTATGAATTCTACCGGTTTTTTTATCCACCAATCTTGGCAAAGCATCAATATACGTTGACTTAAGCTTACTTAATTCTCGGTACTCAGAAATATAATCAATAATCTCATGCTGTCCCTGCAATTTTTCAAGTTCAGCCGCTGCCGTAGAAATACCGGTTTTAGTTTTTTTCAACCCTTGAGTCGGGATATCCAATTTTTCAAATAAAATTTCCTTCAGTTGTAACGGCGAACTTATATTAAATTCTTCTCCGGCCAATTTATATATTGTTTTTTCAATTTTTCCAATTCTGGCATCAACCTTTTTACCAATTTTCTTCAAAACATTAACATCCAACTTGATTCCGTTAACTTCCATTTCAATTAGCACTGGAATTAATGGCATTTCAATAGTTTCAAACAATTTATGTAAATTTTCTTTTTTCAATCTTGGTTCAAATTTTTCATACAGCTGCCAAGTGAAATCCGCATCCTCACATGAATACTCAGACACCTTTTCAACCTCAACCTCTGCCAATGAAATTTGTTTTTTCCCTTCTCCTATCAAAGCTTTTATTGGAATCATTCTATGTCTCAATTCTTCAAGCGCCAACGCATCGAGGCCATGTTGTCGAGAACCTGAATTCAACAGATACGATGCCACCATGGTATCAAAATAATAACCCTGCATTTCAATACCATTCATTTTGAGCTGTGTAGCATCAAACTTCATATTATGCGCAATTTTCTTCACTTTCACATCTTCAAAAACCTTCTTCAAATCCCGTAGCCACTTCTCCGCATTCGTAGTATTTGCAATATTCGTTGATTTGTTACCCAAACTAACATAGTAAGCCTCGCCCTTCTTCCATGAAAAACTAAGCCCAATCAACGTTGAGTTCATCACATCCAAGGAATCCGTTTCCGTATCAAAACAAAATATTTTTTGTTGCTTTAACTCTTTCAAAAATTTTGCAAACTTTATATCATCATCAATCAATTTATATTTTACAGCTTTGTCACGCTGAGACTCTCGCTTGTCCGCCGCAAAATCATTGAAGGTGTGAAGCGTCCCGTCCCCAAACAAATTCCCTTGTTCTTCTTCTTTTTCAGTCTCCGGCAATCTACTGAGTAAACTATTAAATTGCAATTCTGAAAACAGTTCTAAAATTTTATCTTTATCATAATCTTTGATCGTATTGTCTTCCAATTTAAAATCCACCTCAACATCTCTTTTGATCGTAGCCAAATCTTGGCTCATAAAGGCATCATCCTCATGCTCCAATAATAAATTATAAATCCTTTCTTTCAAAAACTTCCCCCTTTTTGTCACCCTGAGACTCTCGAAGGGTTGCTTTTTAACTTCTCTATACAAATTTTCCAAAGTTTTAAATTCCGTCAACAAATTAGTTGCTGTTTTTTCACCAATGCCTTTAACACCCGGGATATTGTCAGAGGGATCTCCACGAAGAGCTTTATAATCAATCATTTGTTCTGGCGTCAAACCTCCGTACTTTTGTTTCACCCCTTGAGCATCATAAGTCACCGTATCACTCATCCCCTTTCGCATAGTAAAGACTTCGGTATTATCATCAATCAGCTGCAACGTATCCATATCTCCGGTTACAATTACACTCAAAACATCATCTCGATCAACTTGTTTTTTATCACAAATTGTTCCAATCACATCATCAGCTTCAAAACCTTGTTTTTCATAAATATTAATGTTAAACGCCCGCACCACATCTTTCACAATCGGAAATTGTTCATACAATTCATCAGGTTGTTTTACTCTCGTCGCCTTATACTCTTCAAATTTTTCATGCCGAAATGTTTTGCCTTTCAAATCAAAAGTCACCGCCATATAATCCGGCTTCAAATCTTTCAGCACCTTAAGCAACATTGAAGTAAATCCAAAAGCTGCATTGACCAATCGGCCATCTTTAGTTTTAAGTGGCGGTAAAGCATGAAAAGCCCGATGGACAATTGCATTACCATCAAATATTACAAATTTTTTCCTTGCCCGCCGAAGCTTTGGCGTAGGAGGGTTCTTTTTAGCCATATATAGCAGTATATCATCATCATATATAAAAAAAAAGTAGCGTTATTACGCTACTTCTGATTTTTATTCCACCACAATCGGCGGAAATTCTTCCGGATTATACATCCGCGCCAGCAGTCCGTCCGGGCTACCGCGAAACGATCGTCGGTCATGGACGCATCGAATCGCTTCAGCCCAAATTTTCGAACCATCAAGCAAAGTCAATTTGGGCATGGCCGCCCGCTTTTCGGGTGACACATAAATATGATCCATCATCACCATTTCCAACATTCCCTCGAGCGCCTGCATTTGTATCAAAGTTTCCAACTTTGTCAAAATTGGATGGGTCACCATCGCGACGATCCCCACAGCTCCATTTTCAAGCAAAAACTTAGCGTCTTCATAAATAGTTGAACCACTGCAAACCTCATCATCACCCAGCAAACAAATCTTACCAGTTACATCTCCAAGCACTCTTTTTGGTTTGGCCTTTTCTTTATTCCCATCTCTTTTTTTCTCAATCCCAACTTCGTCCAAACCCAATTTTTCTGTAATCACTCGAGATCTGGATTTACCCGATCCGCCATCAGCTCCAACGGCCACACAATCAGCTACATTATATTTACAGCTGACATAATTAATGAACAACGGCATAGCAAACATTGACTCCACTTTAATTCCCTTTGGGAAAAAACCCTTGATTTGAGGAAAATGTGGATCCAACAAAATGACCCGCCGAGCCCCTCGCCTAGCAATCTCTTCCGCTTCATACTGCGCCAAGACCGCAATTCGCGGTTGATCTTCCTTGTCACTGCGAATTCCATGCATATAACCATAAGCCAAAGTAACATTCCCATCCGAATTCTCACTCAAAAGTCTAAGCAAATTCTTCATGTTGTGATTGTAAACAATCGCCCCAGGCAATCGCTTGGATGCAAACAAAACACAATCGAAATCACGAACATCCTCATCCAGACGCGGTATAATTTCCTCATTGGAAAAAGACAGCCAAGTCACCTTGCCTTCAGACACACCCAGTTGCTGACAAAGTCGCGTAAAAAACTCTGGATGTGACCCATCATGAAAAATCTTGAATGGTCTCCGTTGAGTCATTGAAACCGCCTCCTTTGTTTGGTTGAGAGTCACCCTGGCTTGTTCTCTTTTGGGAACACTGAAGGGATAGATTATATCGTTCATATTCAATAGTTTACAACGAACCATCAATTATGTACAATACTCTATTCTTTACAAAAAATCAAGAGTCTACTATAATTATCATAGTTTTACTAGCAAACTAACTAATTCACTGATTTACTAGTTTACTAACCAATTTCCGGCCAGATAGCCAAGTGGTCCAAGGCGGCGGTTTGCAAAACCGTTATTCGCGGGTTCGAATCCCGCTCTGGCCTCCAAGTATCAACGGGATGAGAACCCGCAACCAGCCTATATACAAAGTATGAGCCTGTCCTGAGCGAGGAACATGTGACGAGTCGAAGGGAATCCCGCTCTGGCCTCCAAGTATCAACGGGATGAGAATCCGCGTTTTTTTATTAAAAAAAACGACCTAATTTAAGATCGTTAACTGTTACTTGTTCCACAGTCCGGAGGAAATACTTATTCAGTATTCTTTACTTGATTATAATACACAATATTGAGCAACAAAACTAAAACATTCAACCCGCCCAATGGAAAAAACAATACATTGATTTCAATCAAACGTCCCACACACACAAAAAACAATATAACGTTACCGATTAAAGCCAATGTGCTTAAAAGCCATAGTCCATATGTAGGGAAATCACCCAAAAGCTCATCACTACAATAAATCAAATTACAAACAACCACAATAGATACCACCGCTTCAATAATTGTTCCTACCAATAAACTATCAAACCAATAAAAAATTAATGCCGTCAACTGCAACCCCAAACCAACACACAATAAAGCAAAAACATTTTTCTCCAAAACCTCAAGATTGGATGTCTTTACATTGCTAGTCATGTGGCCCCCTTTTCCTTTATGGAAGTGACTTAAAATAATAGCACACTTACCCAAAATTGTCAATACCACTATCCTATATTAAAGCAAAAACAGGCCTTGCGGCCTGCTTTTAAATATATGTGATTAGTGGAAAGTTAGCCACAAACACGCTCATAGCTATCATCCTTAGCCGTGAAGTCCACTTGAGTCACTCGACTATCAAGTTTTTGAAAGTCAAATATTCTTTAATATAATCTAGTTGTTTTGCAAATCTTAGCGGTAGCATTCCTGCCGGATTTACAAGAGCAACAGTATCACCGCTAGCTAACCTTACAGGTTTCCTCACTGTGCAACCTCCATTTCGTCTGGTTTGTTAAAGTTCAATTTCTACTATGGTTAAAGTATCATTAACAGTATTTATCTCATAGATATCCAAATTATTCGATAAAAGTGTATTATAATATTTATTATCGACATAATGAATAGCACACTTATCCTGTATTGCAATTACTGAAGATACCATTGAACATTTCTTTAACACATTGATCGGTACGTCACCACTATAGTGTGGCAAACAAACTCCAGATAACAAACAAAAACCTTTTTCCCTTAACCATTGATTATCTTTGTGGAACAAAAATTCATCAAATAAAATTGCTGCGCCAGCGCTTAATCCACAAATAGCAATACCCATTTTGTACGCTTCATGTAAAAGTTGATCAATTTTATTTTTTTTAAATTCGGAAACAAGAAATTCAACATCTCCACCACCTATATAGATAAAATCACTCCTATTTATTTGGGTTTTAATATCTATTAAATCCCACTTATTCTTGACCAAGTCAATCACAGCAACATCTACACCCCAATCAGTGTAAGTCTTTCTAAATACTTCAATATATTCCTCTAAATCAAAACTAGCTGTTGGAAAAAAAACTATGCGTGATTTTTTTTTATTTGTTAATCCAGCGATATATTCATCAATAATTCTCGTCTCATTCAAACGCATCCTACCACCACCAATAGCAATAATTTGTTTTTTATTTTTTGACATAAACATATATTAATTACATTGTTAGATTAACATAAGAAATGTTTAAACTCAATCATATGATTAGAATCATTTTACTCTCTAAATTCATAAAATGAAAACCCGCGTTTTTTTATTCAAAAAAGGACCTAACTAGATCCTTCACAACATAAATTTTTTCATACGTAATTAGTGAATACACTGTCGATCAACATCCGTAGTGTTTTGCATAAAGTCACAAACCTTGTCATATCCATACTCAGTCAATATAAATCTTCTGACCGCCTCCTCCCAAGCATCTGCCGCAAAACCACTCCTTTCCTTTCTATATTCCTCAACATCAATTTTATTATCAACATATTTTCTTGCAGCAAACCACCCATTCAACTCCTTATTAGCACATTCCTTTACAATGTCACGAAGAATAATCTGTTCAGCCAAAGACATATTATTGACGCCATAGCGTTCAGCCAAAACACTCCTAGCTATAAAAAAACAATCTGAAATATACCCGGCTCTCTCTTCTTTATTCATGACGCCCTCCTTTGTATGAATCATCAACATAGATTATTTTATCTGAATTAAACCTTTTGTCAAAACAAAAACAGACCTTACGGTCTGCTTTTGAATATATGTCAGTTGTAATTACTCTACAATCTGAATTTTGATATAACGTTTACCATACTGCATAGCACGGTCACGTGATGTCATCCAGACGTCAACACGATAATAATATCGAGCGTTCATTCGGTCATGTACCACGAAGATACGGTCACCGAAAAGTTTTGGAATCTTAATCTTTGTACCAAATGGCAAAAAGTTAGCTGCAACCACGTTTTCTGCTCCGTTTTCACATACGTTGAAACCGTCAGCAGTAATACATGGGGTTGAGTCAGTCTGGGCGACATCACTTGAATAAGCGGTCGAAGTAACATACATCTCTCCCTTGATAGCAGTATTAGACTGCATAGCAAGCTTGTTGTTACTAATCGGTAATGGAACCAACTTTTCTTCAGCTTCCTTGAATCGTTGACTTAACAAGTCATTGACCTGAGGAGCGCTTAGGCTAGTTGGGATATCCACTAGAGAGTCCATAGACTGGGCTTTGGCCATCTGTGGGTAAAAAGTATTAAAGATAAAAATAGCTAAAATAATCGCAACAAAGATCTTTTCTGTCTTCTCAGCCTTAAACAACTCACGATATGATAATTTCATACAATTGGCTTGTTCACGTTTAATTGAAATTTAGCTAAAATTAGATCAAACCCAGAGAAAAGCTGCGGAATTAAGCTAATTTAACACCAAACATTCAAACGTGAGATCACTGTCTTAATATTCCATTGTAATGATATATTATAGCATGATTCAACAAATTTGTCAACATCAATACCAAAAACATTATTTATAGACGACAGCGTTGAAAATTGTATCATTTCTCTAAAATCAGGTCAACACTTGACTAAAGCGAAAAAAAACCCTATCATATAGCTATTACGCTCGACGTTTACATCGTCACCTTCTAAAAAATTTAAACCTAACAGCTAACAGCTACAAGCTAACAGCATACTACTATGGTAAAAATCATTTTTTCACGAATTGGTAAGAAAAAACAACCTCATTATCGCATTATTGTTCTCGATAAAAAGAAAGATCCATGGGGCGACTTCCTTGAAATTCTTGGGCATTATAACCCACGAACCAAGGAAACTATCCTAAAACAAGATCGGATCAAACATTGGCTCGACAATGGAGCTCAACCATCAGATACCGTTCACAATTTATTTGTCACCAATGGTATTATCAAAGCTGACAAAATTCGCGTTTCAAACATCAGCAAAAAACGTCAAGCAAAAATTACTGAAAAAACTAATGAAGCAAATGCCTCCGTCGAAGCTTCAGCAAAAGCTGAAGAAAAAGACACCGAAACTGCTCCAATAGAAGAAACCAAACCAGAAGTAAAAGAAACTCCTGCTGAAAAAGTCAAAGCCGAAACCCCAAAAATCGATGACGTTTCTGTCGCAACCTCAGCAAAGACAGAAGAACCGGCGAAAGCAGAAGCTTCATCAAAGGCTGAAGACACAAAATAATTTGGTAAATTTAGCTTAAAAATTTATCAACATATTGACAAAATCAAAATTGTTTGCTATAATGATTTTAGAGTTTAATGAGACTAATGGACTTCTTATCCGTTATGCTCGTTGAAATAAATGTAGTAATTAATAAGTAAAGACTGTACTATGGCTACTGAAAAAGACCAAGCTTTCTTGGAAATGCTCATCAAAGCAATCGTCAATCATCCAGAGGATGTAAAAAGTGAAAGAACTGTTGATGAAATGGGAGTTCTATTATCTCTACACATTCACCCAGAAGACATGGGAAATGTTATTGGCCGACAAGGTCAAACTGCAAAGGCTATTCGTACTTTGCTAAAGATCATTGGTGCTCGCAATCAAGCTCGTGTAAACCTAAAGATTGTTGAACCAGAAGGATCAACAAGAGGACCCAAGACAGCTGATGCTGAAGTAGATACTGATGTTGTTGATGATTTGAAAATCTAAAATAACACTACTATTCTATATTAACAGAAAACCGGACTTCATATCCGGTTTTTCTGTTTTAAATAAAAAAACTCAACTATGTTTAGTTGAGTCTTCATCAATTTTTTCATCTGAAGGAAAAGTCGCTGCCAAGTTTCGATAGTGAATCAATCCTCGATTTTTCGAATCAGCACCAAGTATCTTTTTCGATGACATTTTTATTTTATTTGGAGTCTCAACGTTACCACGCTTTATTACCCGATGCCATTCCAACTCTGCCCTAATCGTACTCATTTCAACCTCCGATTTTTGATTTCCACAGATCTTTCTTCTACTTCCTGGTAATAAAACAAGATAAAATTCTCAGCCAAAATTTTTACGTTTGATCTCTGAGCCATATAAATAGTATCACTTTCTTTTTTAAATTTTGTTGTCAACGGACGTGGCCCTACCGGTTCTCTTCGTTTCCAATAATCCAAATTATCAACTGCAGTTGCGATTTCATTCGATAAAACAATCACTTTCTTTAAGGCTTGAAAAATCAATCCACCATTCACAAATTTTTCATTCAACTTGACCGGCTTATTTTGGTAAACATCCACCATCACATCAGCCAAATAACTCCAACTGGCTTCATCAAACAGTCGATTTCTTCTCCAAAAAAGTTTGAGCGCTTGTTTTTCGGCAAATGTCAACATTGTCTCCTCCGTTATAATATTTGAGACCATAAAATCATGTTACCAAAGCAATAATATTATCTATGACAATATTAAAATTAGATTCTATAGCGCCAAAAACCAATTGCAGCTTCACCTCATTCGAATTCTTAACAGACCGAACACCCGTCTCAAACCAAAAGTGGAAATTATCAATTTCAAAAGCAATTACGTCAATTTGCAGTAATTTGTTAAAGAGCTGCCACAGCGACTCAAACATCGCATCGTCAACAATGAACTGCTGGTTAACATCCAAAATTTTACGCGTCTCGTTTCTATTTCCAGCCTTTACTTCCAGCAACATTTTAACTAACAAAACTTTATAAACGCGTTTTTTTTACATCCCACTCTGTTAAAAACAATTGCAGGATTAATTCATCTTCAACCGTCAGCGTTATTCCCTCCAGAACTGTGTTATATTTATAGATTGTCAAACATAGCCCTTTTTGTCAACAAAAAATCTAGTTCTTTGACTAGATAAATCAGATCTAACCGTTGACCCCTTGAAAGACCAGTCCACACACACAAACATTTGCTTTCTTCCCTGCTGGATTTATCCACTTTAGCTGTAACTTTTACCGCCTCATACCCATCACATCCACGAAGACCTACCATAAACCAAGCTTTATCCAAAATTTCTACCTCAGAATAACCTTGAGTCTCCAATGCCTGTTTAGCATCTTGAGCATTCGCAAATAGACCTCTAAACATTCCCACTCCCAAAGCGAATACAACAAATCAACACTTCAATCAAACTAATACCTCGTTGCTTATTTATGCAACCTCCTTGTTGAGGATATATAATGTTATCAATCGTTGATATTATATCAAAACATATAAATTGTTAAAAAATAGACCTTGCCAGTTTTAACTCAGCACTCTATAATAAAATTAGTTTTGTGATTTTTACCATACCCCGCACACGTTAACTACGTGAGCCAAACAATAAATAAACAATTATTACACCTTCTACATTCGTAGTATTTGTAATAATTTGTAAATTCGTAACTATGAATTTTCATCTCCTAACAATATTTCCCGACATGCTAGAATCATATACCAGCAAAGGTATGATGCGCATTGCTCAAGAAAAAAAACTTATCACTATAAAATATCACGACCTACGAGATAAAGCTGTCGACAAACACGGCACTGTTGATGATCGTCCTTTTGGCGGTGGTGTCGGCCAAGTTTTTATGGTTGAACCAATTGTTAAAACTCTTGAAAAAATTTCTTTTCATTCCTTTCTCTCAAAGATTTTACCCAAAAAAAATATTAATCGTAAAATTGTATTATTGTCAGCAAAAGGAAGAACTTGGAACCAACAAATGGCCAAAGAATATTCAAAATTAGATGAAGTAATTTTTGTCTGTCCTCGCTATGAGGGTGTTGACGAACGCGTTAAAGAATTTATTGACGAAGAAATTGCAATTGGCGATTATGTTCTAACTGGAGGCGATCTCGGTGCATTAGTTATAATGGATTCAGTCACCCGACTAATTCCTGGTGTCCTCGGCAAAGAAGAATCATTTCAAGACGAGTCACACTCAACCGAAGGCTATCTTGAATATCCTCAATATACTCGACCGGAAATATTTAATTACAAAGGCAAAGAATATCAAGTTCCAGAAATTTTACTTTCTGGTCATCACGCCAATATAAACAAGTGGCGCCAAGACCATTCAAGGAAAAAATAATTTTGTTCTTCGACAAAACAGCTTGTACTGAAGCTGTTCTTGTATTATACCGCGAACTTAAATTCAGCCACCAACCCTCTCGCGTCATTCAAGCACCCCCCAAGTGATCAAATTATCTTCGATAAGTAAAAAATCAACACCTTCTAAACGATCACAATTATTGTCGCCATTGTTTGTTCATGATGTTCTTTTCTTTTCTTTTCTTTTAATGTTATTCAAATTCTTCCGAGCCTAAACTAATTCTGTCCGACCTATACCGAACTTCATCCACCCGATTTAATAGTGATTTAAAATTTTCCATAAATCAATGTAATTCATTGTATCAAATCTTTGCTAAATCTACCAATAATCATAAATATTTTTACCTAATTTTAGACATTTTTATCATGTGAATAAAATTCCCCCTAAATTAGGCTAAAAGATTTGACATATTTTTATATTGCTGTATAATAGTGACCACGTGAACATTAACATTAGAATTGTGACAGGAACCATGTCAATTATACGAAAACTTTACAAGGTTTGATCCAACCTTTCTTAAAATGGATCACATTAGAGCTTTTAAACTCTATAGTGGAAACTTGCTAATACTTCGGTATCACAAGTTTTCATTTATTGAGAGTTTGATCCTGGCTCAGGATGAACGCTGGCGGCGTGTCTAAGGCATGCAAGTCGAACGAACTTTTAGAGCTTGCTTTGAAAGTTAGTGGCAAACGGGAGAGTAACACATTGGTAACCTACCCCAAAGACGAGAATAACTCGGGGAAACCCGAATTAATACTCGATGTGCTGCACCAACTTATGTTGGTACAGTAAAACTCCGGTGCTTTGGGAGGGGCCTATGGCTTATCAGCTTGTTGGTGAGGTAAAAGCTCACCAAGGCAACGACGAGTAGCGGGCGTGAGAGCGTGACCCGTCTCACTGGGACTGAGACACTGCCCAGACTCCTACGGGAGGCTGCAGTCAAGAATCTTCCTCAATGCACGAAAGTGTGAAGGAGCGACGCCGCGTGACCGATGAAGCCCTTCGGGGTGTAAAAGTCTTTTACGAGGGACGAACTTATGACGGTACCTCGTGAATAAGGGGCTGCTAAACTCGTGCCAGCAGCAGCGGTAATACGAGTGCCCCGAGCGTTATCCGGATTTATTGGGCGTAAAGCGTACGTAGGCGGTTTTGTTAGTCAAAGGTCAAATATCCAGGCTCAACCTGGAACCTGCCTTTGAAACTGCAAGACTAGAGAGTGGAAGAGGCAAGCGGAATTGCCGGTGTAGGGGTAAAATCCGATGATATCGGCAGGAACACCAAATGCGAAGGCAGCTTGCTAGGACACTTCTGACGCTGAGGTACGAAAGCGTGGGTAGCGAATGGGATTAGATACCCCAGTAGTCCACGCCGTAAACGATGGATACTAGACATTGGAAGTATCGACCCTTTCAGTGTCGTTTACCCAAGTTAACACATTAAGTATCCCGCCTGGGGAGTACGAGCGCAAGCTTAAAACTCAAAGGAATTGACGGGGACCCGCACAAGCGGTGGAGCATGTGGTTTAATTCGACGATAAGCGGGGAACCTTACCAAGGCTTGACATCTAGCTGCAAGCTCCTGGAAACAGGAGCCGCCTTCGAGGGTGCTAGACAGGTGCTGCATGGTTGCCGTCAGCTCGTGTCGTGAGATGTACGGTTAAGTCCGATAACGAGCGCAACCCCTGCCCTTATTTATACTTTATAAGGGGACCGCCATGATTAACATGGAGGAAGGTGGGGATGACGTCAAATCAGCATGGCCCTTATGCCTTGGGCGACACACATGCTACAATGGCCAGTACAAAGGGTTGCCAAACCGAAAGGTGGAGCTAATCCCATCAAAACTGGTCTCAGTTCGGATTGAGGTCTGCAACTCGACCTCATGAAGCTGGAATCGCTAGTAACCGTGAATCAGCCACGTCACGGTGAATACGTTCTCGGGTCTTGTACACACCGCCCGTCACGTCAAGAGAGTCGGCAATACCCGAATGTCGTTGTAGAACGGCAGAAGGTAGGGTCGATGATAGGGGCGAAGTCGTAACAAGGCATCCGTAGCGGAAGCTGTGGATGGACCACCTCCTTTCTAGGGAGTAGGCGATGATCCTCTTTGAGGAATCATCATTAGGTCGGCGTATTACTTCGGTAATGCGTTAGAGGACGTGTGTTTCTGTCACAATTCTAATGTTAATCACGAGGAAAATTGCTCTTCATAAGCAATTTTTTGTTTTTGAAAATATATATTTATATTTCCACCGTGTTTATTGACTTTTTTTTAAAAGTTTACTATAATACCTCCGTACTTTACATCAAAAAAAAATTTTTTGTTCAACAAAAACACTTTTATGAACAAAGCATATATTGTGGGTGCTTAGCTCAGTTGGTTAGAGCACTTCGTTTACACCGAAGGGGCCAAAGGTTCGAATCCTTTAGCACCCACCATTCACGCTCACTCATGGTCGACGACAATAGTGAACGAAGACGAGTCGAATGCCTCGAATTTACCGAGAGGCATATAAAAATCCTACATCCAATTACCTTTCCCCTATTACCAAATTTAGGGCGTGTAGCTCAGTTGGTTAGAGCGCGTCACTGATAATGACGAGGTCACAGGTTCAACTCCTGTCACGCCCACCATTTTTTTGTGTAACAAAAAAATGCATCGAACTTCGCCTGCTCTGTGCTTGTCGAAGGGTCGAGAAGCATTTCTTAACTCCATTATAAATTTGGCCGAGGTAGCTCAGTGGTAGAGCAGAGGACTGAAAATCCTTGTGTCGGCAGTTCGATCCTGCCCCTCGGCACCAGCCTTCGCCAAAGGCTTCGGCTGGCGCGACCATTTTTATCTCTCCTTGAAATCCTACTTCTTGTTACCACTTACTATTGACCATTAATTATCGGGGTGTAGCGCAGTTGGCTAGCGCGCGCGCTTTGGGAGCGTGAGGTCGTGGGTTCGAGTCCCACCTCCCCGACCATTAAATTTAAGACACTAATTTATTATTGTGGGACGAGAAGCCTGTCCTGCCTGTCCGCCTCTGGCGGAAGTAAGTCGCAGAATGACGACGCGTCGAAGGAAGTCCCACCTCCCCGACCAGCCTTCGCACTGCGAAGTGCTTCGGCTAGCACAGCCCTTTCTAAAAACATTTATGCATTTTGTATACATTGCAAAAAGTTTATCCAAAGAAAATGAACTTTATAAAGGTTACACGGTCAATCTGAACGATAGAATAATTGAACACAATCTAGGATTATCTGAACATACCAAAAGATATAAACCATGGAAAATTATATTTTATTGTGTATTTAAAAGTAAACAAAAAGCTCTTGCATTCGAAAAATATCTGAAATCAGGCTCTGGACGAGCATTCATTAACAAAAGACTAATCTAAATCAACAATCACAAAACCCATTTTCGCCTATGGCGGGCTTGCCCGCCGAAGCTCAGTGCAACATGAGCGTAGGCGGGTATAGTATAATGGCTTATTATGCTAGCCTTCCAAGCTAGAGATGAGGGTTCGATTCCCTCTACCCGCTCCAGCAAAGAACAGCTATTTTTAGTTGTTTTTTGTTATTCAATTTCTCATTAATACACGAAGTTAGAACTTTTCGCCAATAAAAAAAGAAGATGCTAACACCTTCACTTTTATAAATACTAACCTTCAATTTTTTTAATCTTTTTAATTTCCATATTACGATATACCGCTGGTGACATGACACCAGATTCTCTTAATCCTGAATCATCAGGCATATCTTTTTCTGCAACCCTATAAAGTTCTTTTCTTGCTTCATCTTCACTTACTGCTTCAACAACATACGTTTTACGTCTGACATTTCCTAAAAAACCCTCGTCTGAAAATCATCATATCCAAATTCAATTACTGCTTCAAATTTCATTTTTTCTTGATTTTCCCCTACTTGTGGCTCACCCGAGCTTGGTTTTTCTTGTGACATAATTATATTATTATTATTCAACTATTCACATTTTAACATATTTAATTTATAAATTCAAAACAAGTTCTAACATCCTCTATTATGGAGCTCCAGCCTTCCCCTGAAATAAATTCAGGGTACGGCTGGCAAGCCAGAAAAGACCACTAATTTATTTACTTATATTAGCGGTTTTTTCTTTTAAATTTTCTTGACCCTATAGGAGAATAAAACTTTTACAAACAAAAAACCATGATTATTTAATCATGATTTTACTTTTTCAGCTTTAAATTAACAAAATCTTCTGCAAAAACCCAACAATTCTTTTTTGACCTAACAAGTTGATATCCAAATCTTCTCGCTTCAAACAGGACATTATTAAATTTCTTTATTAATTTTTATAAAAATTTAATCTAAACTGGTATCATAATTGACCTGGTCTTTTTTATACAAAATAAATTGTAAAATTTCACACATTGGGATAAAAAAACACCACCTTCTGGTAGCGCTTTTCTTTATACAAATTTAATTCATAATTTAGCATTTTCACTCAACTCCAACCATTCATCTTCACAATTCTTAATCTCAAGTTCGAGATCATCCTTCCTCTGTCTCAACTTTGGATTAATTATAGTCGGATTCTCAGCAAATTTATTTAAAATCTCATTGTGTTTCACTTTTAACTCGGAAACCTTTTTCTCCAATTTATTCAGCTCTCTTTTTACCATTTTTTCTTTTTCATATTTATCTTTTTTTGAAATACTAACCTCTTTATCATCCATTTCCCTATCAACCATACTAACCCGACTATTCAAGGACTCAACATAATCATCAAAACTCCCATAAAAATGTTTAATCGTTCCATTTTTAACTTCCAAAATCCTATCTGATAAAATATTTATGAAATCTCGATCATGACTAACAAACAAAATTGTTATATTAGTTTCTGCAAGTGATTTTGCCAACAATTCTGCTGTTTCAAAATCCAAATGACTTGTCGGCTCATCGAGAAGCAAAACATCATTTTTATTAAGAAAAATCCCAGCCAAACAAAGTCGTGCTTTTTCACCACCGGACAAAATTGAAATTGATTTCTTTAATTCATCGTCACGAAATAAAAAATTCCCTGCCATTTTGAAAATGTCTTCATCCGAATAATTAAAATCAGCAGCATCTTCCAAATATTGTTTTACCGTCTTATCCCTGTTCATATCTACCGTCACATGCTGGGCATAATAAGTAATTTTCAAATTACCCAATTTTTTATATTCACCCTCAATCGGTTTTATTATTTCCGCTAAAGTTTTTAAAAATGTACTTTTACCCTGCCCATTGTCTCCTAAAATTGCAACATGAGACCCTTTCTCAATATCAAGCTCAATACCACTGGCAACCACTTTCTCTCCATAACCAATTCCAAAATTTTTCAACCTCCAAGCAAATCCTCTATCTTCCTTGGTATTATGAATTTTAATTCTCACATCAGCCAATGACTTTCCCACGTCAATCGTCTCAATTCTCTCAATTTGTTTCATTTTTGACTTAGCCTGCGAAGCTTTTGATGCTTTTGCTCCAAACCTATCAACAAATTTTTGCAAATGTTCTTTCTTTTTCTCTTGTTTCTTATTGAAATTTATCTCAGTTTCCGTTTTTTTATTTTTATATTCAAAATAATATTCCAAAGTATTTGGGAAATAATACGCCTTGCCCCTTTCAATCTCCAAAACTTCTTTACATGTATTTTTTATAAAATTCTGATCATGAGAAATCACCAAATAACTCCCGCGATAACTACGCAAAAACTTTTCGAGCAAAAGCGTAGTACTTAAATCCAAATAGTTGGTTGGCTCGTCCAGTAAAATCAAATTGGGTTCAAGCAACAACATTGCAGCCAATTTCACGCGCATCTGATAGCCTCCGGACAAACTGGTAATCAATGCCTCCAATTTTTCATTTTTTAGTTCAAATTGAGCCGCTACCTTAGCACATCTCCATTCCTCAGCCTCACTTTTTCGTGCCAAATATGACAAAACCGTATCATTTTCTTCAAAATCATCTTCTTGCTTCAAATAACCAATTTGTGTTTGATCTGAAAGAATAATCTTCCCGGAATCAGCTTCTTCCTGTTCGGTTATAATTCGAAATAACGTTGACTTCCCCGCTCCATTTCTGCCTATAACTGCGATTTTTTTTCTTTCTCCAACACTAAAAGTAGCCTCGTCAAGAACAACTTGACCGCTATATGATTTTGAGACTTCACTTACTTGCAATAAATTCACCATATGTTCTCATTATAATGATATTTCCCCTTTGGTCAAGGTAAATAGCTCACAAATTATATCTTTATGATTATTGATTAATTTGATACAATTTAATTCTAATCCGATATAAATACAAGCAAAAGACGAACTTTTAACACATTATTTATGCTAATGTCACTTGATGGCAAAATTTCAACCGGAACAAGTGATAAATTTGACTTTGATCAAGATTTCCTAAGAATAAAAAGACTTTCCGAAGGACTCCACCAATATTACAACATATAAAAAACTACTGGTATCTGTTCTCTCAACTCTGGCGCTGTTTGGGCAAAAATTGTCATGAACAAAAAGAAAAAAGCTCAAAAATCAATTACATGTAGCTTTATCCGAATTGACAACATACCCTAAAAAATTAACTCCCAAAACCTTTTTGAGAAGCTCAGAGAAAATCATGGATTCAAACGAGTAGCCATCCAAACGGGAGGGACTTTGAACTCAATCATGTTAAGACAAAATCTTCTCGGTATGCTTTCAATCGTCGTCGCACCTGCACTTGTTGGAGGTAAGGAAACACCGACTCTTATTGACGGAAAATCCCTAACTCAACTCAATGAATTAAAAAACATAAAACCATTAAATCTTGTCAAAATAACAAAACTTAAAAACTCCTATATTCATTTGAAATATAAAGTTTTAAATTAAATCTTACGTTACGGTTCAAGTCTCTTATATTGATCAGCAGTTATTAAAAACCTAAAAACAAATCCAAACAATTATATTATTACAATGGACTTCATTTTAATCCTTAATATTACACTTTCTTATTAAAAAAGTACTACTTTCTGGTAGTACTTTTTATTTCGCAAACTACATTATTGTAACATTCCATCTTCCGGATCTTCATTTTGTATTTTATCAACTTTATCAACAGTATCAAAAAATTCTTTTAAAGTCTCCTCATTTCTAAGAGCGCTCAAATATTCTTTTGTCACTAACTCAATCGCCACCGCTTTTCGAAAATCTGCTTCCTCTGGAGACATTTTTAATTTTTCATAAAAAGCATCAACAGACAATGTGTCAAAAAAACGACCCATCATTTGAACCAATTGTTTTTGTGCTTCTATAGCACTTTTCATATACGCTCTAGCAACCATGACACGTGATTCAGGTGGCATTTTCATAATTTTAGCCACTTCCTTTGTGACGCTTTTTCTAAATAGTTCTTTCGCTTCTTTTTGAAGCCTCAAATTATGTTCAGCTATCTCTATATTATTTTTTCTAATCTCTTCACTGCGCTCTTTTTTTACTCCCCTCAAATAATCTTTATCTAGAATTTCCTCAACATTCAAATCGTATTCGTTTATAATAGACACACAAGCCTCCTGAACTCCTTTTTCGGTTGATTTATTTTGAGCCAAGACAGCGTGTGCACAAGTCTTCATCGCAATCTTACGCACATCTTCAACAGACAAATTAAATATTTCAGCTAATTGTCTAACTTTCTTAAACTCTTTACTACCATCTCTTGAAATTCGCGCCGAAGAAATACAGAGATCAATTTTTCTTTCTATCGCAGTCGGATTTTCAGCAATAATTTCGTCAACACAAGTCTGAGGAATTTTAATTTTCATTGCATCAATGATCTCAAGATTAATATCTCTCCGACCACTCACCATTGCGTATTTAAACCCCTCAATGACAGCGTCAGCAACACCGTCTTCAACGCTAAAACCAAATAAACCCATCATTTCCTGTGATCTTTGCACTCTGAATGAATAAACCGAATTAATAAGATTCTTTAAATATTTTTGTGCCTCTTCTCTAACTTTTGGGTCATTAGCTAATTCCGGATTCTCCTTAATAGACTCCTTTATTTGATTATAAGCTTTTGAATCTCCAATTGTGACTTGATCAAACAAAGACTCCAAACTAATCTTTTTCCCCCCGTCTTCAAAATCCATTTTCACCATAAAATTTAATCCTTAATAATTATAATTATACACACCAATATTATAACAAATCTACGGGAAATATAAAAATATACACTTTCCGCTGGGAAGAATACACTCAATCAATTTTAGCTACTTTTTTACTTTTCACTCTTTCAATCTTTGCTAGAGAAAATCTACTCGACATGGTATCAATCGTCATTGCTCCGGCCTTGGTCGGCGGCAAAGAAACACCCACCCTGCTTGATGGAGCCTCTTTGACGCTACCAAATGAGCTAAAACATATCAAAGTGCTAAAATTAGTCTCCGTCACTAAACTAAAAAATTCTTATCTCCACCTTAAATACAAAGTTACAACCTAAAACAAAAACACCAATTAAGCTTGGTGTTTCTTTTTTTATTTTTACTAATAACGTGACTGACCACTATATGAAGTTCGATTGATATCCATAGCTTTCTTTTGAGCCTCAATTTCTTTTCGAAATCTACCTTTATCACCTTCAGGTAAATCACAACCAACCAAATATTCTTCCAGATTTTCCACATTCTGTGAAAAACTAATTTCTTGAGCCGATGTATCAGCATTATCTTGTAGACTACGCCTTACAGCATCTACCCATTCTTTTAATTCATTCAATTTTGTCTCAGCAGCTACATTACTGAGTTTTTCTTGTGCTGATTTTTTTTCAACTGGATTAACCCCTCCGCCCATTCCTGGCATCATTTCCATAAAATTATGCATTATTCGTAATTTATATACTAAATCATACTAAATATTCAAAGGATATCCAAATTGTTTATCCACATACATTTGCTATAATATAACCATGATAAAACTTATCAGATCAATCAGTAAATCAATTTATCAAGCTCTAAAACACAACAAAGAGCTGAATCTTTTTTTTCAAAAGCATCCCCAAATAGCAAATTTCTTTCACCGAAGATTACATCTCAAAAATTTCTGGGGCTGGGCTTAACCGACTTAACTTTAATTTTTTTATACTTCCTATTTGAACTGGTTGGTTTAACCCATGCCATTTTAAATTCTACACCAATATTCATCGTTAATCAACACATCAATACATTACTCCATACTTTTTCCAACCAATCTCTGGTTCAATTTTTTTCCGTCATTACTCTATTGGGCAACTGGCCGGTTCTATTGGTTTTTAGCGTCATTTTATTGATTATTTGTTTGATTTACAAAAAATTCAATTTTATAACCAGCATTATTATCGCAATGCTTGGCATCGGTATTTTCAACATTATCAGCAAAACTCTCATAACACGACCAAGACCAACCGATGCAATCTATACCGCCGACAGTTTTTCTTTTCCCAACGCTCACGCCACTTTAATCATTGTCTTTCTGGGATTTATTCTCTAAAGACTGATAAAAAAACAATTGAAAAAAAGTCAAAAAATATCTGTTACAATACTGACCATCACCACAATTCTTCTTGTTGGCTTCAGTCGTATGTACCTTGGCTATCATTTTTTAGTGACATTATCGGTGGTTACTTATTTGGAGGTTTGTGGCTAATCATCGGTATAATCATTTATGAATGGCTCGAAATCAAACAAAAAACCAAGAGAATCAATTAAACTATTCCAAAGTCGTTACAATACTGATAACTCTCGGTTTGATATTTTTCATCATTTTTCCTGGCTGTATTCTCCCAACTTACAAACAAACCAACCGCCTTGTAAAATACCCGAAAGACCAAATACGCTTTATTACCAAGTCATCAATCGGACTGATTGTTGCCGCCATTATTGTTGAATTATTATATCTCCAAACATGTCTCGGGATGCAATGTCTTGGGACTCTTTATCTTCCATTGATTGCTGTTGGGATAATCATTTTTAATATAATCATTCAATTTATAATTATAAAAACACGTTAACACAAAACAGCTAACTTTAGCTGTTTTTTGTGATTCAAAGTTTTGTAAACATTTTTTCCTTTTGTTTTAGGCACACACATTTGGCGGTTTTATTAATTAATAATCTGAAAGGAATTCATTGGGTGTTTTGCCATCTAAGCCGCAATGTTCTAAATTGTTGTATTGATTATTCCACACCCTCAATGCTTTGTGCAAGCTAAAGATATTTTCAAATGATCTGCTGTA